>Ga0233432_10002302_pt1 | contig 17774 bp, 17 predicted proteins | sample SI_122_August201_6_FD_179870 | JGI IMG/M metagenome (GOLD analysis project Ga0233432, IMG submission 179870) | Seawater microbial communities from Saanich Inlet, British Columbia, Canada - SI_122_August2016_10_MG | ecosystem: Environmental > Aquatic > Marine > Inlet | place: Canada: British...
CAAACGCTGGTTTTTACGGATGCCGAATCACATCAATGATTCGACGATAATGAGCGAGCGCAAGCGGCGCGATTAATTGGCGGTTATTGCAACACAGATCGCGGCCGCATGATTGACCTGCAGCAAGGCCTGGGCGATGCTTGGCTGCCTTGCCCTCAGGAGTACGCTATATGGCCCTTAACCCCCAAACCGCTGCGTTTTTAGCAACGCTTTTTGCAGGCGTTGATCCCGAGGCGCCGGTCAGACCGCCATCACCTGCAACGTCTCGCGCTGGGTATCTTGGCATTGCGGCGGCCTTTGGGCCCGGGCCAGCGCTTAAAAGCGTGCACAATACAACGATTGAAGGCTCACTTGGCGCGATTCCAATCCGCATTTACCGAGACCATGATCAAACTCAGGCACCTTGCCTCGTGTACTATCACGCCGGCGGCTGGGTGATCGGGGATCTAGATACCCATGATCATCAGTGCCGGCAGCTGGCACAGTTAAGCGGAGCCACAGTCATCAGTGTGGACTATCGTTTGGCACCCGAACACCCCTTCCCCTCGGGTCATACCGACAGTCTCGATGCGCTGCGATACATCGCAAGCAACCCAGGTGTGTTTAACATCGATCCCCAGAAAATCGCGATCGGGGGCGACTCAGCCGGCGGCAATCTCGCGGCTTATCTCGCTATTTGTGCGCGAGCAGAAGGGATCTCACTCGTATTACAGATTCTCTTGTACCCCGTTACCGATTCCCGGTCTTATCTCGATGGCGTGAGCACCTTCGCCTACCCATCGATTGATGAAAACAAAAACAGCCCTCTGCTGACCCTTGAAACCATGCAGTTTTTTGCGCGAGAGACGCTTTCTGGGTCAGAAACGACACTGTCCGCCAGCGATTGGCGCCTATCACCGATCCTAACTGAGGACTTATCAAACCTGGCGCCGGCCTACATCGCAGTCTGCGAACTTGACCCGCTCCGAGATGAGGGCATAGCTTATGCAAGCCTTTTATCCAGCGCCGGCAATACCGTGACGCTTTCAAACTGGCCCGGGCAAGTGCATTTGCTCATGCAACTGGCACCGGTTACCGATGACGGCCGCCGCCTCCTTGAGGCGGTGGTGAGCGCGCTGAAATCGGCCTTTGCAGGAGAAGCCTGATGAGCCAACCGCCTGTCGCACTGGTCACCGGCGCGGCCCGGGGTATTGGCCTTGCCATCGCGCAAAGTCTTATTGCCGCAGGCTATCGCGTCATGGCCGCAGATCTAGGGGCAGACCAAGCGTGGAACTATCAACTCGGACAAGCGAGCGATATCGCGCAGGCGCTACAGACGGACTCGCCGCTCACCGATAACACCCCGCTTTTCGCGGTGTGCACGGTCGATGTCACCAATGCCGCAGCGTGTGAGCAGGCCGTTCAAAAGACCATCGAGACCTTTGGCCAACTCAACTTGCTGGTGAACAATGCCGGGATCGTTGACTCCGGCCCCATTACAGAATTCAGTGAAGCGGCCTGGGATCGCATTTTTGCTGTTAACACCAAGGGTATTTTTCTGATGTCGAAGGCCGCTATCCCGCATCTTTTGGTTGCCGACAATGCCAGCATCGTTAACACGGCGTCGATTGCGGGAAAGAAGGGTGTGTCGAATATGGCCGCCTATTGCGGCTCGAAATTCGCGGCAATCGGGATCACCCAATCTATGGCTCAGGAACTTGCCCTGGATAAGATCCGAGTGAATGCCATCTGTCCCGGCATCGTTGGCACTGCGATGTGGCTGGATCATTTGATCCCCAAGAACACTGCCGACAATGCCGCCCCCGTTGATTTCGCAACCCAAACCCAGCAACTGATTCCGATGGGGGTCGCCCAGACCGCGCAGGATATGGCGGATGCTGTGCTCTATCTCGCCCGCGCCAATAACGTTACCGGCATCGCGCTCACCGTTGCAGGCGGTATGGAGATGAACTAAGACTGGGCAGCTGACGGGGGTACGAACGGATTCTGGATGAGGACTGAGCACCGATTGCTGGTGATCTACCCGCAACCCTTGCGTTAGCCGAATATGGCCATAACCAAAACCCGAACGAAACTTGATTAACCGGAAATCGCGTCTTAGCTTTGTAGCTTCACCGTCAAGAAGCTGGAAGATAGGAAACATTTAATGTTGTTGACTATCGGATTGGTCTTGTCGGTAGGCGCGCTAGAGGATGCGCTTGCGCCCCAATTGAGCAATCATTTTCAAGCACGATTTACCATCGATTCTACGTTTAACACAGATGTAAGGGGTATGAGGTGTCGGCCTCAGAGGACGCTGGGCCCTATGGCCGAGCCTATCTGTCGTATGTCTTTACGGATAAGTAGGAATTGGGCGATCGGGGCGTGTTTACGGGTTTTGCCTGAACACAAAAAGCAGAGCATAACGCCTCACCGGAATTGCAACGCGTCTACGTTAAGGATGGCGACCGATTCAAGTTACACACCTTGGATGCAGCCAGTAATAGCGAATTCATCTACGCGGTCGGCACGATTAATTTCATGACCAAAACCCTTGTCTTCGAGGCCGCCGATCTCGCGATAAAGTGGGGTATGAGGCGCGATAATGCCGAATCAACGGCAACGATAATTACATCCTAGGCCCATTTTCCTAGAAGATCGCAGGCGGAAGACCGCTAAGTGACGACATCCTTCTGCTTTTTCTGCGACATGCCTGAAGCCGATATTCGTCACAACCAGGCCCGCAGGCCGCTTTCGAACGTCCTGTTTTGGGACTTCCATCAACCTAAGTGAACCTTTCTTTTTGCCCACGAGAAACAAACCGGGCGCAGAACGCCAGGTTTGTGGAGAAACCAACCTGAACCTATAAAACGAGCCGTCCTGTAATTCATAAACGAATACACGATCAGTCGCTATCTATTTAGCTGGCTGCAATGCTTTGATGGGCGCACCAACCCCAGAGTATGTCTGGATATTGCTGCAGGTGCTTTAAGGGCACTGCCCGACACTGAGAAAAATTTGCGCAAGCCTTAAGCAAGCGATCACGCGGAGCGCAACCGACTTCCCTAATTCTTTACAACAAAATTAAACGGCTACCACTTTATTCGCGCAAGGACCTTTCTGGCCTTCACCAACTTCGAATTCAACCGCTTGGCCGTCATTCAATGTTGCGAAACCGCCACCTGCTTGAATTTCTGAATGGTGAACAAACAAATCTTTGCCGCCATCTTCTGGTGTAATAAAACCGAAACCTTTGTCTGCATTAAACCACTTAACTGTACCTTTACTCATAACTCTATCTACCTTTGGTGAAAAAAAGTAAGTCCAATTTGTTATCACCATCACAACCTCAGACCTCGCGTAGGTTATCACATAACGCGCGTCTAAGAAGCGTTACTGATAAAGATACCTGGCTAGTTAAACGGTCCAATAATTCTATTCCTGCTGAGCCGAAATCACTTTGAAGCTTGATTTATACTCCGCGCCGCCCAGACGAGACTAAACAGGAACTGTAAGCCCGCCGCCCAATTAAATATTGAATCAGGCCTGTTTCAGGGCGCGCTCGATCCAGCGGTCTACTCGCCGCTCCAGCAAAGACAAAGGCAGTGCGCCGCCGCCAAGTACCGTGTCATGAAAGGCCCGTATATCAAATTTTTCGCCCAAGGCTATTTCCGCCTTCGTCCGCAGACTTTGGATTTTCAGCATGCCAATTTTATAGCTCGTCGCCTGACCCGGCATGATGATATAGCGTTGTATTTCCGACCGGACGTTCTCCAAAGGCTGGGGCGAGTTCGCCAGAAAATAATCAATCGCCTCTTGCTCCGTCCAACCACGAGCATGCAACCCGGTGTCGACCACAAGGCGGATGGCTCGCCATATTTCAGACGTCAGTTGGCCAAAGCGCGAATAGGCGCTCACGTAGGTTGTTGGCATCTCTTTCGCCAACACCTCAGAGTACAGCGCCCAGCCTTCACTATAGACCGTAAAGCCAGCGCGCGTTCTAAACAATGGTAGGCCCTGTAATTCCTGAGCAATGGAGATTTGCATGTGATGGCCAGGGATACCCTCGTGATAGGCAACAACCTCCAACAAACTTTTTGGCATCGTCGTCATATCGGATAAGTGGGCATAATAAACGCCTGGGCGCGCGCCATCAGCAGTCCCCCGATAGTAATGCTGTGCGGCACCGTCGCGCTCTCGAAACGACTCGACCCGTTTGACCACCAAGTCCGCCTTAGGCAGTAGGCCAAAATAATCTGGAATCTGTTGCTTCAGGGCGTTTATCGCTGTAGTCGCATCGTCTATATAGGCTTGTCGCCCAACATCCGTATTGGGGTAATAGTTCCAGTCACCGAGTCGCACCGTGTCCATAAAGCTATCAAGGTCGCCTTCATGATTCACTTCCGCCATGATCAAGGCCATCTCACCGCGCAGACGCGCAACTTCAGCCAGTCCCATGTTATGAATCTCATCAGCGGTCAAATTAGTTGTGGTCTGGCCGGCTAAACGGTATTCATAATAAGCGGCGCCATTGGGTTGGCTGCCAACACCCGTCGACTTCACCGGCACTTTATCTTGTTCCGCCTCTGCCCAATTAATGACCGCTTGATAGGCGGGTTGAAAATCTTGCAGCAGCGCTGACTTTGCGCTGTTCAGTAATTGATTACCTTGGTCTGCAGTGATCCGTGAGGTTTCAAGTAACAGGGTGATTTCCTGTTGAATATCGGCCCAAATCGGACTGTCTTCACTGGACGTGCCGGTAGACTCGTTGCCAGCAAAAGGCGCGCCACTAATGACGGCTTTAGATTGTTCTATGACGCCGTCCAACGCGAATCCCGGCGTGGTAACACCGAGCGCCGACCCGCGCTTGGCATTGTTCAATGCCGTTCTCATATAGGGCGCCACCGCTTTGATCCGCGCGATGTAGGCCGCCATATCTTCGGCATTATCCACTTCATGAATATTAATCAGAAAAGTTGGGAGCTGGCTCTGCGCACCATTCATTTGGTCAAACATCAGGCCACTATAGAAGAAATCCTCAGCCCCACGCATACGCTCGTATTGATAGGTCCAAATATCAAATGACATCTGCTCCTCCACAGACAGACTGTCGTAGTCAAACAATCGATCAAGATCAGCAACGGTTTGCTGCTTCCAGGCAAGGTGCGCTTTAAACGCTTCAAAGCTTATATCATCCAGTTCGTCGTTTCGGTCTTTACGGCCGATATAGCTAAGGCTTATGGGAGAGAACTGTAATTCCTCCTCATAACGCGCGTCGAACCAGTCGTTGAGGGTTACCGCGGGCGGCTCTTTGCCAACCCGATCGCAGCCGCTTAGAAAGAGCGCTGCCACCAACAAACCACAACGTGAAAAACAACGATAAAAGTAACCGGTATTACAGCAATAAGACCATTTCATAAAACTCGCCACCATCCATCAAAGTGTTAAAAAAGTGCTCTACCATCCAGCAAAGCGTCGTCATGCCAACGGTTGGATCGCTCAGCCTACTATTATCGAAAGGCAAAATTATCGCGTCAATCCTCCCATTTCGAAGCGTCTACAACTAACAGATTGACGTTGTCGCCAAGCCGGCGTCCTGCGCCCGTCACGCACCTGTAAACGGTGCACTGAGGCGGGTCGTCATTGAAACGAAGATGCTCGCCTAGGGGACTAGGGAAAAAAGCAGATCAGGCGCCTTTGACTTCACGCAAATTTTATCCCGATCCATCAATACGCAAAAGTTGCACGGATCAGTGCCCAATTTTCCTACCCCATCGCAACATCAAGGCCGGAGCCTCAGCCAGGCTTTATCTGGCAACTGATTCGATCATAGGTCAGTTCACTGACCACGTCGCCTTCGGGCGCTCGGTAGCCGTAGAGCACTTCGGTGCGCGCCTCGATGCTGGCCAGTAGCGCATTCCCCAACCGTAACCCAGCAGCACCGGCTTCAGCGCTGTACTGAGTGAGGTAGTCCTTTGCTAGATTATCTTTGCCCGCTTTAAACAGTGTGGAGACGATCTCGACAACCGTTTCTTGCTCCACCATCAGCCGCGCCTCAAAAGCCATGAGCGCCTCTGTGACCTCGGGTAAAAACTGTTCGGGATGATCGCATGTGAAGTACATCAAACGTTTAAAGGTGCGGCCAGAAAACTCGGTGGCCTCTTGAATCTGCCAGTCTTCGAGCAGGAAACCCGCCGCCTCACCCTTGGTGAGGTAGCGGTGTTTACCGAACTGCGGGGCGATGGACTGCACCCCAATACGATAGGGAATAAAGGGCGCGGTGACCGAGCTTGTCGGCGCAATCCACAGCAGATTGAGCTCGGGATGGGCATTGCGCTTGAGAGCGGCCACCTGACCATAGCCGGTGGAATCTTTGGCAATGCGGGGGTCCCGCACGGCCTTCATCATGGCACGCAGGTCAATGGGTGCCGCGGCCCGGAGTTCGGCTTCCATTGCACTACGAGGATAACGCTCAGCTTCAACACCATAGATCTTCGTCACATTAAAAGCGTCGCCACTGCCGGCATCAAACCATCCCTGGGCAACCGCGAAATCAATGAAGTTGGCCGAGCCCATAAAGTCATCACGCTGTTGAAAATCGAGGGGGATGTCACCGATATAACCCGGATAGGACATGCGTATGTCATCGGGCCCGAGTCGCTCGGCAATCCATAATCCCTGCCCGCCAGCAAAATTTAAAAGAACCCAGCCTTCCTCTTCATCCGCAAATAGGTGCGAATTGCCGCCGTAGGTGGAATAGCCGTATTCATCGATGAGGGCGCCGATGACCTGCACTGCTTCCCGGGCAGATGTGGCCCGTTCCATGGCGATACGTGACAGGTCACTATACTGAGGACCTGTCTGGGGATTGGGCGTCATGGAGACCAATTCGGGTCGCGATGGTGACCAGACATCGCGCCCCGCAACATTGTGTTCATTGAGACCACCGTTGGTCAGCGGTGGTGGGAAGCCCTCATACTCAGAATAGTTCATGGTCAGGTAGCGATAGGTTTGGGGCGCTTGAGGAATTTTCGAAAACTGACCGGGCATGAAGGCCTCGCTGGTGACGCCGACCGTCATGCTGACGCCGGGCGCATGGGTTGCCCCGGGGACCACCTCCAACCAGTGACTCGATACCTCGTCACCGGAGCCGCCGATCAGGACACTGCCATCCTTCGTCTGATTCTTACCGATGTAGATCGCATAGCTCGCCCAACCAGCGGGCATCCAGACAAGGCCCAGACACACAAGGCAGCAGCAAATCGAGCAAATTTGTTTGAGCGGCATGAGATGTCTCCTTTATGCAGCGCTAAGGCGTCTGCACTGACTGTGGCGCAGTCCCTAAATGAATTCAAGGCGGATACAAATTTTAACCGTGGCTTTCGAAGGGCCAGCCAGCAGACAAAGCAGATTGATCTAAAGAGCAAACCTTCTAAGCGTCAGCGCGTAACCCGGCGCGCTTTCAAATATTGGACCAGGGTTAGGACCGGCTCCGCTATTGACCGCAGGACCCTTCTTAAAGGCCGCTTCTCTGCATATTGCTCTGAATCGAGATCTACACCCGATTTTTTTGGCGGCGCCCGAGTTTTTATCCGCTATCTGCCGAGCACACGTGTCGGCGACGCCAAAGCCACTACAGGACTCTTTTTTCAAACCCATGGTCACGTCCGTCATGACTTAAAGTACTTCGCGCAATAACACGGAACCGGTCGAGAAGATCAAAATGACGCGTCAAGAACACCCACCAAAAGGTATGGCGGTTGGCGACGAAGCAATGCAGGGTTATAAAAAAGAAGGGCCGACAGAATCATCCTTGACCCTGCCGACCCGAAGGAAAAATATAGGTCCTTCAATCATCAGACTGCCCGGGGGGGGCGGTGTCTGATCGGGCGAGATTATCCAGAAGGTTTGTTAAGATCAGATAAAGAACACTCAAGTTGAGGCAAATAATCCGATCTGACCTGAAAAATCGCTGACAACCCCTAGAGGTGTTTTGGGGGCGTATCCACCGATACGGTTTAGCGCGCCACCCCCCTTTAAACGACCTCTAATCCAGCAAAGACTGATAAATTTGGGCCCGCAGCTCACGCCGCAGCGGATAGGTCGACGATGGCAGCAATTGCGTCAAAAACACAGCAAACAGTTCTTCTTTAGGATCCAGCCAAAAAAACGTGCTGGCCGCACCACCCCAGTGATGTTCGCCAACCGAGGCTACGATATTGGCTTTGACAGGATCGATCACAACGGCCCAGCCAATACCAAAGCCAATCCCCTCGTAATTGGTTTCACTCCAAACCGCCTGCCCCATTGCCGCAAGATCAGCGCCATTAGGCAATTGATTGAGCCGCATATAGTCGATCGTTTTGGGTGATAACAAGCGCACTTTATCCAAGACGCCACCATTCATCAGCATTTGGCAGAACCGACAATAATCGCCAATCGTTGCCACCAAGCCCCCGCCGCCCGATTGGAATGTCGGAGCTAGCAAGTAGGGGCTGGTTGCCATGGAGTCCAATAACAATAAGCCTGGATCACGATCCTTCAACGGGTTCACCGGCGGCGACTTCGCGCCCATAACCGCGCCAGAGGATGGCCGATATAACGATGAGAATCGATGGGCTTGATCCGCCGGCACGCTGAACCCCGTATCGATCATAGCCAATGGGCCAAAGATTTCTTGCTCAAAAAAGTCCGCTAGGGACTGTCCGGACCAAATCTCGACCAACCGGCCCAAAACATCGGTTGCAACACTGTAATGCCACTCAGTGCCGGGTTGACAGAGGAGCGGGGCCGCCGCCAATTGATCGACCCAGTCGGCCAAAGGCGTCGCTTTATTTTGATCCAAGCCACGCGCGCGATAATCCTCATCAACCACATTCTGGTTCATAAAGCCGTAGGTCAGCCCTGACGTGTGCGTCATAAGCTGGCGCACCGTCATCCGAGTTGCTTGCGGCTCGGTGTTGGTCAGGTCGTCGCCCAGCCAAACCTGGGTCTGCTCAAATGCCGGAATGTATCGGGCGACAGGATGATCCAATTGAAAACAACCCCGCTCGTACAGCATCATGGCGGCAACTGTCGTGATCGGCTTGGTCATCGAAAATATTCGCACAATTGTATCGTCGGAAAAGGCTTGTCCGGAGGCTTGGTCTGACAGACCAGCGGTTTCCTGAAAGACCATCCGCCCGCGTCGCGCAATCGCTAAACTCGCACCCGCGAGGCGCTCTGAACTGACTTGGGTTTGCAGCCATGCGGAGACCTGTTTCAACCGTGCGCTACTCATGCCTACATTCTCTGGCTTAGTTCGTTCCACTGATATATCCCTCATTAGCAGCGGCCAGACTGCGCTGGCGACTGCGTTATCGACGGCGACCTGCCGACCCAGTTGCTGCGGCGCCGAAGCGGACTACCAAGCCTCGACTTCGCGTTCAATTTCATGACCCAGCAAATCCAGCGCCGCGGCGCGTCGATTCGGCAACGTGTAATCCGGAAATAATGCCTCCGAGCTGTCGTAGTCTCTGAGCACTTGCCGCGCAATCGTGACCTTATGAACTTCGGTCGGACCATCGGCGATACCCATCACATAAGAACTCAACAACATGCCGGATAAGGGGAGCTCGTTCGATACCCCCAGCGCACCATGGATCTGAATGCACCGCGACACGACGTCATGATAAACCTTCGGCATCATAGCTTTAATCGCCGCAATATCTTTTCGAACTTTTACGTAATCGTTGAACTGATCGATCCGCCAAGCCGTTCGGAGCACCAGAAGCCGAAAAGCTTCCATCTCGATCCAAGAGTCGGCAATCTTTTCTTGCACCATCTGCTTTTCGGCCAGCATTTCTCCCTTGGTCGTCCGCGACAAGGCGCGCTGACACATCATGTCAAAGGCACGCTTGATTTGCCCCACGGTACGCATGGCGTGGTGCACCCGTCCACCACCCAGCCGTGTTTGCGCAACGGCAAAACCTTGGCCCCTTGGCCCCAGTAGGTTCTGCTTTGGCACCCGGACATCGGCATATCGAACATAGGCATGGGTACCGTGTCCGGGCGGCTCATCCCCAACACCAACATTCCGCACAATCTCAACGCCCGGCGTATCCGTGGGCACCACAATCATACTGGCCCGGCCATGGGCAGGCGCGTCTGGATCGGTGACCACCATCACAATCAAAAAGCTCGCAAACCGCGCATTGGAAGAAAACCACTTCTCGCCATTGATCACAAAGTCGTCACCATCCTCAACCGCCATACATCGGAACTGAGTTGGGTCGGCCCCGCCCTGGGGCTCGCTCATAGAATAGCTCGACGCAAGCTCGCCATTCAGCAAGGGTTGCAAATACTTCGCTTTAATCTCATCGCTGCCATAGTGGGCCAGAATTTCAGCGTTGCCGGTATCCGGCGCTTGGCAGCCGAAGACGACCGAGGCAAACCGAGATTGACCTAAGATTTCATTTAGCAGGGCCAATTTTAATTGACCAAAACCCAGTCCGCCCAGCTCAGGCCCCAAATGACAGGCCCAAAGCCCCATTTCTTTGACTTCCTGCTGCAGCGGACGCACCAAGCGAATGAAGTCCGGATCTTGATATTCCATGGCCGAGCCCAGAACCATGTCGAGCGGCGCCACCTTCTTTTCCACAAAGTCCGCCGTCCAATCCAGCAAAACTTGATATTCCGCATCTGTTTCAAAATCCCAAGCCATCTATAGCCCCTTTTTTATTGTTATTAATTCACATCGTTTTTTCCGCCCAACCTGGCGCGTATTTTTGGCAGCGTCTTTAATTAAAGCCGACCACTTTTGACAACAAACCCCTCGAAACCAGCTCAAACGTAACGACTTCTCGTCCAACCCGCAAGCGCTGGCTCAAACCGGAGTGATTCAGTTATAGTGCCGTCATAACTTCATGAACTACCCCAAGGAGCCATCGTGGTCGATACAAGCTTGTTTGATCTTTCTGGAAAAGTTGCCCTGATTACTGGCGCCTCTAAAGGCATGGGTAAGTCGATGGCAGAGGGTCTTGCCGAGCACGGCGCGAAAGTTGTGATTTCCAGTCGCAAGCAGGATCAATGCGAGGAAACCGCGGCTGAGATTAACGATCGATGTGGCCCAGGATCAGCCATCGCCGTAGCCTGCAACATCGGTTACAAAGAGCAACTTCAGAATTTAGTTGATGAAACGCATCGACAATTGGGCCCCATAGATTTTTTGATCGGCAATGCCGGCGTGAATCCCTACTACGGCTCAATCCTTGAGATTCCGGACGAGGCGTACAACAAAATTATGGAGAGCAACGTCCGCTCGAACTTATGGCTCGCCAAGATGGTTGCCCCGGATATGATCGAGAAAAAATGCGGCTCAATTGCGATTACCGCAAGCACCGGCGCCTTTGGCCCTTCGGACGTATTGGGGACCTATAACATCTCGAAGCTTGCCGACATCGCGCTGGTTCGAAACCTGGCAATGGAACTTGGACCCCATGGCATACGGGTTAACGCGATTTGTCCTGGGCTGGTTAAAACCGATTTTGCCAAGGCGCTTTGGGACAATCCTGAAGGCGAGCGGCGCGCCAATGAAATAACGCCGATGCGTCGACTGGGCGAGCCAGATGATTTTAAAGGTATTGCGGTCTTCTTGGGCTCGAACGCCTCAAGCTGGATCACCGGCCAGGCCATGACGGTCTGTGGCGGCACCAACATGTGGGGATAACTTAACCGGGTGTACTCATTTGAAGCACGGCCATTAGGGCATGCAGCATCGCGACCAACACGGTCACGCGGCGCCGCATCCTTTGATAGTAGCTTGGCGCCGACCGAAACACCAAGCGCCAACGCTCAACCGCCAAGAGCACAACAAACAACCCACCCTGGGCGAGCAATCCCCACACCGTCGGCATTAAAAAAATCATCACGGCCAGGATCAACAGAGCATTACTGAGGCCAATCTCAAACCAAGGCATGCCCCCTAATGTAGTACGAGTCAGCGCGATCCCCCACCAGCTACCCAACAAAAACGTAGCGATCGCAAGACCGTACACTTGAAAAATTTGGCTGGCCAACGGCGCCTGAAACACTTGATCGGCAACAATGCAGGCGGCAAAAGGCATCAAGCCTAGATAGGCCAGTGCAGGCACCCAAACACTTCGATCTTGCCAGCTTGGCATCACGGTCAACTAACTTTCAGCGCGACGTTTCATTTCGCTAAACGCCGCAAGCGCAGCCTCTCTGGAGGCCTTCACCTCAACGATCGGCGCGGGATAATCTTTTCCAATCACAACCCCGGCCGCCCGGCTGATCTCAACCGGGCACGCCCAAGGCTCATATAAAAATTTGCTGGGCATACGCTTCAGCTCGGGCACATAACGCCGCGTGTACTCCCCATCGGGGTCAAATCGTTGGCCCTGGGTAATCGGATTGAAAATTCGAAAATAGGGTGCTGCATCCGCGCCGCTACCGGCGCACCATTGCCAGCTGGCACTATTACTGGCGAGATCAGCGTCTACCAAGCAATCCCAAAACCACCGCTCGCCGTGGTGCCAGTGCAGCTTCAGGTTTTTGATCAAGAACGAGGCCACAATCATGCGGACCCGATTGTGCATGCTGCCGGTTTGCCATAACTCACGCATCCCTGCATCCACTATCGGATAGCCCGTTTGCCCGGTCTGCCAGGCTTTCAAAAAAGTCTGATCGGCCTCCCAAGGGAAATGATCGAATTTCGCTTGCAGGTTTTTCTCCTGCAACGCAGGGAAGTGATACAACAGGTTGTAAGAAAACTCTCGCCAAACCAACTCTTTAATAAAATGCGTTTGGTTGTCATCGGCGGGCGACTCGGCGCGCACGCTTGCTAAGACTTGATGCGGTGAAATCTCTCCGAAATGGAGATGCGCAGACAACCCAGAAACCGAACGCTTGGCGGGGAAGTCTCGACCTTCTCGATAGTCACCCATCCCGGTTGCCAAGAAATGCTGCAACCGACCCTGCGCGCCGTCCTCACCTGGCGTCCAGTCCATCAACATCGCCTCGTCCCAAGCCACCTTCGGGCGTAACGCAAGCGATTCGAGTCCCGCTTGTTCCCCATGTGGCAGCATCTGAATCCGAGCGGTGTTGAACTCGCCCGGCGTCCGGGTGGATAGATTCGCCATGCAATGCTTATAAAAGGGCGTATACACCCGATAGGGGTATCCATCTTTTTTTACGGTGTCCCAGGGCTCAAATAAGAGCGCACCATTGAAACTGGTAACCGCAAGGCCGTTGGCTTTTAGCGCTGCCTTCAAACCCGAATCGCGCTGAATCGTCCAAGGCTCGTAGCCGCGATTCCACGTCACAGCCTCAATCTGATAACGCGCGCACAAATCTGGAATCAAGGTTTGAGCCGAGCCCTTCAGCATCACCAGATTATTGTTGAGGCTTGCATTCAGCGCCGTTAAAGATCGGTGCAGCCAAGCGCGGGAAGCACCGCCCAGCACCGACCGCGCGGGCTCATCGGTGTCCAATATAAAAACCGGTAGCACCTCGCCCTGCTGACAAGCCGCAAGCAACGCTGGATTATCCTGCAACCGAAGATCGTTTCTAAACCAGTGAAGGGTTCGCATTACATCTCACCTCGCATCAATCTTATTTTGACTGTTAAGTTATTGCCGTGACCGACACTTGTGACCAAACCATAAACCCATCTTTTATGACTGGCGCTTGCACGTCATTGCGCAGCTCGAACAACGCCCAATCCGAGCCTTGCGCCGTAATGTGCAGCGTTAAGGTCTGGGGCATCACGACCATACCGGTGAAGCGCCCACCCAGCCGGGTGACTTGGTTTACCGCGCCGCCGAGCAGCTCACGCCCCAAGGCGCTCACCGACAGTCCAAGCGATGCAGTGCCATGTAAAATAATGTCTGGCAAGCCCGCAGCCAGCGCAAAGGCTCGATCGGAGTGAATTGGATTGTAGATTCTTGCCGTCTCGGTATAGATGTTGCCGAGCCCTGCTGAGACCGCGATGGGTATTTCTCGTCTCGCGCCGTCCGCTTGCCGCGACTGATTGATTTCGGGCCAGGCGGGCGCTTGCGCAATCGGCGTTGCCGCGGGGCCTTGGATCATAACGCCCCGGCTCACGTTGGTTTGCCAGGTTCTAGTCACCAAGTCACCGGCCTCATCAGAGGTGTCAAGCTGTAAACAAACCCTAGCGCCCTGCTGGCCTGGCTGCAAATCAACCACCGTCGCGGTGGTATGGTAGACCTGCCCAGGCACAATCGGCTTTACCACATGCAAATCATGGGTTGCATGAACCCCCCGGGCAAGCTCCTCATCGCTCAAGCCATCGTGTCCAGGAAGTGCCCGGCTCTCCAAAACACTCGGCCATTCCAAGCAAACAGGAAACAAGGGATGTACTGCGAGCCTTGCTTGGGTCGTATCGCGCAATCGCGGATTCTCGTCTTGCAGACCGGCGGCGTAGGCCATGGTCCAACGCGCATCAACCGCGTGGTATCTTGGTGACGTGCTCTGACCCACAAGCTCGGTCTGAAGCGGCATAGGATAGATCCTCTTTTAATCATTACTGAACTGCAGCCAAAGTGTGGCAAGCCAACGCCGTGTATACCCAGCGCTTGCACTACAGGGTTAGTGGCATCTCTAGGGCAAGATCGCTGCCAACAGTCGGGTTGCCAATCATTTCATCAAAACTACTTTGGTGCCTCAAAGTTGCAGCATCATATTCAATGCCGACAAGCGCTCGCTTCATCGCGCCCAAACTTCGAGTCATGAGTCGCTGACCATTGTCGATTGTTACAGCATAACGCGCACCACTCACATCCGCCTCGACCAAATAAATCTCAGGATCCTGGCTTTGGATCAGCAGATTCACGGATTCGTTTTGCGCCCGCTGTCTCAAATCAACCAGGCTTATCTTCCTCAATATCATTCTTACTTCGTACCCTTATCGATCCTTAACCCAGCGTCGCCCTTGGCTCTTAAGGCTCGCCCCACGAGAGGCCAACAACTCTAACTTCAACGATTGATTTCGACAAAGAGACCAGTTGTGGTCAAAATCCTGACAAACTGGCATTGATCTGATTTGATCAATGCCTCGTACTTTTTTCTACCTAACACGAAAAGGACCTAGACATGACGTCACTTGCCGCCTCATCAATTACCCGAAAAACTGCGATCAGCACCGAAGCCGCCGCCGTTAAACACGCTTTGGTGCTCAAAGGACTTGAGACGCCAATGCTTGAAACCGGCCTGACTCGCGACGAGAAATATCTTCGGATCAAAGCCGCTATGCGCGATGTTGTCACCACCTTGGGACTCGACCTGAGTGACGACAGCTTAACAGAGACACCCCACCGCATTGCCAAAATGTACATCGACGAAATCTTCTCTGGTCTAGATTACAGCCAGTTCCCCAAAATCTCCGTCATCGAAAACAAGATGGGCGTTGAGGAAATGGTCAAAATTACCGACATCAATCTCACCAGCACCTGTGAGCACCACTTTGTGACCATCGATGGCGTTGCCGATGTTGCTTACATCCCCAATGAAAAGATTATAGGCCTGTCCAAAATCAATCGTATCGTGCGCTTCTTTGCCCAAAGACCCCAAGTTCAAGAGCGCTTGACCCAGCAAATCTTAGTGGCCTTACAAACGCTTCTCGACACGGATAGCGTAGCAGTTCGCATCAAAGCCACGCACTTCTGCGTCAAATCGAGAGGCGTCATGGATACGAGCTCGCAAACCGAGACAACCGCCTTGGGTGGTCAGTTCAAGGCCAACCCAACCGCTCGAGCCGAATTCCTCAGTTGAGTGGCCTTCTTTGGAAGTCCGCGGCTGATCCGACCCGAAAAGCATCGCGTAGGACGTTCAAATTCGCCCAGATCGGATTTGGACTCTTACTTCTACTGCTGAATGGATGCAGCGCTCAACCGAGACCGCCTATGAATACCGTTGCTAACCTAGACCTAACGCGCTTTATGGGCGACTGGCACGTGCTTGCCGATATTGAGACCCCTTTTGACCGTAACGCGGTTGAGCCCCTTGAAACTTACAAACTTGCCCCGGGCGGCGTGGTCGAGACGACTTATTCTTATCGAGAGGGTAGCCCCGAGGGCCCTTTGCGCGAACGCAATCTGAAAGCGTTCATCTCAGCCGAGTCACCGGCGATTTGGGGCATGCAAATCTTCTGGCCCGTCAAAGCTGAATATCGAGTCGTGTACCTCGACGCCGCCTACCAAACCACCATCATCGGTAGAACCAAGCGCGACTTTGTCTGGGTTATGGCGCGAACCCCGGCTATTGACCCCGAAACCTTCGCAACCCTTATGAAAACCGTACAAACCTTGGGCTACGACCTCTCTCAACTCCGCATTCACGAGCCCATGCGCTCATTACAAGCCCAAGCAGCTGAGGCGAACATCAATCGCAATGATCGATAATGATCTGAAACGCTCAACTTACCGTAAAACTTTGAAATCAGACGGGCAAGCGCGAATAATGGTGACTCAAATCAAAACCAAGGCCACAATGAATAAACCTAGCGGACCAGACTGGAATGCCCTGCTTGTAAAGGTCGGAAGCCACCAAGACAAGGCGGCATTTGGCGCTTTATTCTCACACTTCGGGCCTCTGTTGAAGGGCTTTTTGCTCAAAGGCGGCGGCGTTGAACCAGAACAAGCCGAAGAATTGGTCCAAGAAACCATGATCAAGGTCTGGCGCAAAGCACCAAGCTACGCGCCGACCCAAGCCGCGGCCAGCACCTGGATGTACACCATAGCTCGAAACACGCGCATCGACTGGCTTCGAAAGCACGCCAAAAAGAACCACCAAACCGATGAGTTGGTTGCAGAGGACCTTTTTGATGAGAACGAAGAGTCATCGCCTTTCACCGCACTCATTCAGACTCGTAACGCCAGCAACATTAGAGAACATTTAAATAGCTTGCCCCAAGAGCAGCTCCAAGTCCTGACCTTGATGTACTTCCAAGGTAAGTCGGGTCAAGAAGTCGCCGATGAGCTCGCCATCCCCCTTGGGACTGTTAAATCTAGAGTGCGGCTTGCGCTGCAAAAATTAAAATTAAAAATAAGCCCGAATGGGGAAGAACAGGTGGTATACGCTTCATGATCAATAATCATCCAAATACGCAGCTTTTAACTGATTACGCAACAGGCGGGTTGTCAATGGCGCCCCTTATCTCAATTACAACGCACCTGCAGTTTTGCGACCAATGTCGAGAAGCCGTAAGCGGCCTTAACATCCTTGGTGGTGAGCTGCTTACAGAAGGTGACGAAGCTGAATTATCAGATGACTTATTAGCGCAAACTCTAGCCATGCTTGATGCGCCGATGGCGACCAATACGGATGCCGAAGCAGCGGCAGAGACACCCAAGTCTAGTCTCTGTCCGGACCTTGCAAGTCAGCTTCCTAAATACTTGCATCGATTCCTGAATTCCCAAGAACTTGAGTGGCGAAGCTTGTCCTCTACTTTGTCCGTTGCTGCCATTAGTGTTGGCGAAACCGATTATGAGCTCGCACTGCACCGCATTGATGCCGGCGGCAAGGCCCCAGTTCATGACCATAAGGGAACCGAATTAACCGTTGTCCTGAAGGGCAGCTTCTCCGACGAAGACGGCATTTACCGCGAAGGCGACTTTCTCATGCGTGAGCCTGGTGATGTGCACAGACCGTCTGCGACCCAAGACCAAGCTTGCATCTGCTTGTCAGTGCTGTCTGCACCGATCAAGCTGACCGGCATTAAACAGGTCCTCAACCCATTCATGCAGTTCAATCCCAGTTAACGGCCCCGGCTCGTCCCA
>Ga0233432_10002304_pt1 | contig 17764 bp, 19 predicted proteins | sample SI_122_August201_6_FD_179870 | JGI IMG/M metagenome (GOLD analysis project Ga0233432, IMG submission 179870) | Seawater microbial communities from Saanich Inlet, British Columbia, Canada - SI_122_August2016_10_MG | ecosystem: Environmental > Aquatic > Marine > Inlet | place: Canada: British...
TGCCGGGAAATTATCTCTCAAATATCCGCTCCATCACAGCCCAACCGAGTTTTCAACGCGCATTTCCTGCGCTCGTTGCGGTCATCGCGATTGTTGTATGTGTTGTCGTCTTCGCCCTGATGCAAAAACCTTCCAGAACGACGCTTTATGCCTCTCTCCCCGAGGCGGAAAAATCGCGCATTTATGATGCGTTGATTAATAGCGGCGTCGATGTGACTTTAGACCCCACGACCGGTGAAGTCATGGTCCCGGCTGAAGACTATCATAGCTCGCGGATCAAATTGGCCGCCTTGGGCTTGCCGCAATCGGCGCCAGATGGCTATGACTCGCTGGCCGATATTCCAATTGGCACCTCACGCTCGGTCGAAACTGTCCGCCTAAAACAAGCTCAAGAGGTTGAGCTCGCCCGCTCAATCATGGCGATTTCTGCCGTGAAATCTGCTCGGGTGCATTTAGCTTTGCCCGAAAGATCGGTGTTTGTCCGTGAACAAATTCCGCCCACGGCATCAGTGTTTTTGCAACTGGATCGTGGTCGCTCCCTTGACGAAAATCAAGTGGTGGCAATTATCAACCTAGTGTCTGCATCCATCCCAAGCATGTCCAAAGACAATGTTACCGTGGTGGATCAAGTTGGCCGGCTATTGTCAAAATCACCGGATGACGCGTCGTCAATTTTGACGGACAACCAATTACAATACCGTATGCGCCTGGAAAATATTTACCGGTCTCGCATCGAAACCTTGGTGAGCCCAATCGTCGGCGGTGGCAATGCCACGGCCCGCGTGAATATTGAGTTTGATTTCACCCGTCGGGAAATCACCGAGGAAAGTGTTGATCCCAACGGGAACGCTTTAAGAAGCGAACAAAGCACAGTGGATATGACCTCCAACCGTCCGGCGGTTGGCATACCAGGTGCCACCTCAAACACAGCCCCCAGCGAGGCTGAATTGGTGACCGATGGTAGCCAAGCCACCAATAGCTATTACTCCGAAGACAATGACGTTCAAAATAAATCCTCAAGCGAAGTCCGCAACTATGAGGTTAGCCGTAAGGTTGAAACCACGTCGCAGCCGATGAACCAAATTGTGCGGATTGATGCGGCACTCTTGGTGCGCGATCGCAGTGTGATTGATCCAGAAACCGGCGAACGCGTGGCACAACCCTTTGACGACAAGGTCTTACAGGACATTGAAAATTTGGTCTCAAGCGCAATTGGGTTGAAACCCGAGCGCGGCGATACGCTCATCGTGAACTCGCAGCCATTCATGCAAGAGCTTCCCGACGCCGTAACAATCAAATGGTTTGAAGCGAACTGGGTGAAAGATCTTGGGAAAAGCATCGCCATGATCCTGATGCTGGCTGTTGTGTCACTTGGCGTGATCCGGCCCTTGCTTTCACGGCTCTTGGTGCCAGCTGGCGGTGACGTGGTCGCACGAGGTGGCGTATCAGACGATGAGATCGAAGGACTGGAATCTATCGAAGTGAGCGCCGGTGAAACACTTGAGGACATCAAAGCGAAACTGAAGCCGAAAAAGGCGAATATCTCGATGGAAATGCTCGATACCGCCAATACCTATGACGATAAAGTCGCTCTAATCCGTATGATCGTTGGCGATGAAGCTGGCCGGGTTTCGAACGTGTTTAAGCAACTGATGCAAAAAGATATGGACCTGTTAGGGTAAAACCTAAGGGATATTGAAGGGAAACAATATGGCCGATCCAGCAGTAGAACCAGACGGCGAAGACGACGCCATCATAGAGCTCACAGGTACTCAAAAGTCAGCTATTTTGATGATGCTCCTGGGCGAGGATGAGGCCGCAGAGATCCTCAAGAATCTCTCTCCGCGAGAGGTGCAACACTTGGGCGGCGCGATGTACTCGGTGCAGGGCGTCGACCAAAACACGGTGAACTCTGTGCTTGATGAGTTTCTATCCATTATCAAACAACAAACCAGCCTGGGCCTCGGCGCTGGAAACTACATCCGCAACGTCCTGACCAAAGCCTTGGGCGGTGACAAGGCGCAATCGGTTCTCAGTCGCATCACCCCCGCCTCATCTGAGCGACCCATTGAAATTCTGGACTGGATGGATGCCCGTGCGATTTCCGAATTGATCATAGATGAGCATCCCCAAATTGTTGCGCTGATCATCTCCTATCTTGACTATGGCTTGGCGGCTGATGTTTTGGGGCTATTGCCCATAGAGCTGCAACCTGAGGTCGTGCGCCGAATTGCGACATTAGAAACCGTGCAGCCCGACGCCGTCCGCGAGCTCGAGCGCGTGATGCAGCAAAAATTTCAGGCCAACACTACCCTGCGTGCGTCTCAAATTGGCGGGGTAAAAGCCGCGGCCAAGATTATGAACTTCACCAAAACCGCGATGGAACAGCGGATCATGAAGGATATCAAAAAGGAAAACAAAGACCTCATGCAGTCGATCCAAGACAATATGTTCGTCTTCGACAGCTTGGTTATCTCCGACGAACGTTCCTTGCAAACGCTGCTGCGGTCGATAGATGCAGAGCTCTTGGTGCTTGCGCTTAAAGGCGCCGACGAGGTGCTGCGAGATAAATTATTTAGCTGCATGTCCACACGCGCTGCTGCCAATGTCAAAGACGAGATGGAAGCCCTTGGCCCTGTCCGCTTGACCGAAGTTCAAGAAGCGCAAAAGCAAATCATCGCCGTCGCCCGGAAAATGTCCGATGATGGCACGATTGTATTGGCGGGCCGCGGTGGAGATGAAATGGTATGAGTGCGGATTTCATCCCCCATGGCGGCTTGATCCGCGCCGATGATCTCGAACAAGGCGTGCCTTTGAAACCGTCGGAAATCACGCAGTTCATTCGCACGATTGACGCAGAGGTCTTTGAAAAGAAACACGCAGCGGCGGAAAACACATTTCAGCCCAAAAGTCTTTTTGATCTGGCCAAAGCAGCCTCAGAACGTGAGGTGGCTCAGGTTTTGGAAACTGAAATCCTACCCGAGCCTGAGCCACAGACTGCGCAAGAGCCGCAGGACAGGCCCGAAAACCCAGGCCCGTCAGAGGCTGATACCACGCCCCCCCTTAAGGCCACGACCGAGCCCCAGGACGATGCAGAATTAGAGACAAAAGAAGACCTCACTGCCGATCTGCCATCGCCGGCATCACCAGAGGTGACCGCACCGGAGCCAGAGAGCCCGGAAGATAAAGCCACGGCGGCCGCCGTTGAAGAAGCCTATCAACGCGGTTTTCAAGATGGGCAAACATCCGCGGAAACCGAAGTGGAACAGATGATGACACATGCGCTTGGTCTTTTGAACCAGACCACGCAGTCTTTTGCAGCGCAGGTTGATGGGGCAATAGATGAGCTGGCGGCATCCATTGAAGCAAGTGTTCTGAGCCTTGCCTCTTCACGGGCCGGCTTGGCAATTGATGCGTGCCCTGAAGCATTTATCCAGCGGATCAAGACCCTGGCCGATCGCATTCATACCTCTGCGACACAGCCAATCGTGCGGCTTAACCCATTAGATCTATTTGTTCTAAAACCCATTTTGGAGCAATCAAAAGACTTGCTCAATCTACGCCTTGTAAGTGATGCAAATTTGCAGCGTGGAGATATTGATCTTTCCCTTGAAGGGATCCGTCTCACCGATGTGTTGCCCCATGTCTATCGGCCAACCCAAGAAATTACCTACACGCCTTTGACCCTCGCTGATGATGCCATTGTCCAACAAACGCCGCCCGAGGATATTGCTGATGCAGAGGATGCGCAGCCCTCAGGGGATCCGGCGCTATGAGCCAAAGTGCCACTGCCATATTGTCCCGCCGCATTGAAAAAATGGCGACCTCTCCCACCTTGGTGGCCTCTGGGCGCGTGACGCAATTTGATGGCCAGATCATTGAATGCGATGGGTTTCCAGTATCTGTTGGCTCAATTTGCCACGTCACCGGGCCAAGCGGCACAATCATTGACGCAGAAATCATAGGCTTCAAAAACGGGCGAAATGTTGCTTTTCTCTATGACCAAAACGCCGATATAGAAGTCGGTGCCTTGGTCTGTGTCGCCAACAATGGGCGCGATGTCCAAGTCGGCGAGTCCTTACTGGGACGGGTTATTGACGCACATGGCCAGCCTTTTGATGGGCTCGGATCTTTGCATCTCACTGAGACTTGGCCGCTCTATGGGAAATCTGTTAATCCGCTGGACCGCGCGCCCATCACCCAACCTTTGGATGTCGGTGTGCGCTCGGTGAATTCCCTGCTCACGATCGGCAAAGGCCAACGCGTCGGAATCGTCGCAGGATCGGGCGTTGGCAAATCTGTCTTACTGGCCATGATGACCCGGTTTTGCAAAGCAGATGTCATCGTCGTGGGCTTGATCGGCGAGCGGGGCCGTGAAGTGGGCGCCTTCGTCGAACAGGCCATGACGGGCGCCGCGCGCAAGAAAATATGTGTGGTCGCCGTACCGGCCGACCGTGCTGCTCTGCTGCGGATCCGTGGCGCAAACCGCGCCACCGCCATTGCCGAATATTTCCGTGCGCAGGGCAAAGACGTCCTTTTAATTATGGACTCTCTCACGCGCGTCGCCCATGCCAAACGCGAAGCCGGACTGGCCATGGGCGAGCAACCTACCTCGAAGGGCTATCCCCCATCAGTCGTATCTATGATTCCCAATCTCATCGAACGCACCGGCACAGGCGCCATGGGCGAAGGGGCCATTACCTCAATTTACACAGTTCTAGCAGATGGGGACGATACCACCAATGACCCGGTCGTCGATACGGCCCGCGCGATTTTAGACGGGCACATCGTTTTGTCACGCAAACAAACTCAATTGGGCATCTACCCCGCGATTGATCTCACCGCCTCAGTCAGTCGCGTCATGAATGAGATCACCGACATACAGCACCAAAAAGCCGCACAGAAATTCAAACGTCTCGTATACCTTTACCTGGAAAATCGCGATCTGATGTTGATGGGCGGTTACGCGGCTGGGCAGGATCCAGAACTTGACCTCGCCATTGCTCTGTGGCCAAAAATTACCGCCTATATCGCCCAACAAGCACATGAACCTGCGGATTATGCGGCGTGCAAACAGAATCTCATTGAACTGATGGCACAATAAGATGTCACGCAAAGCCCGCCTATATGAGCTGATGGTCAAGCGCGAAAACATCGAGTTGCGTCGAAAATCAGAGGTGCTCAACGAACTCATAAGTGACCAAGACGTCTTGCGCGATCTCGACCAAAAACTTGCAAAAATGGTTGAAGAAAACCAGCCCGAACAGGGGCCCCAAAGCGTCCAAACTTTGAGATCTAAAGCCTGGTACGGTCGTGAAATGGCCCGCCAGCAAGAGTTTACCGCCAATCGGTTAGAGTTTCTTGACCAAGAAATCGTCACCAATCGCATTTTGTTGGTAGAAAATAAGAACAAAGAGCGAATTATAGCCGATAAAGCGCTTGAGCACCGCAAGTCCTTAGCTCGGGATAAAGAGGAACTTGTCGAAAATTTAATGCCACATAAGTCTCCAAATCGGCGATTTTGAGTGAGTTGGCACCAAATTTGCTAAGCTACTACGATGCTTTAACCGGAAAGTCGCGAAATGAATGAGCTTGGCCTTACCTTAGACGGCCCCAAACCTCTCAAGGGCATGTTGAATGTCCTTGGAAGCAACGCGGCAGTGCCCGAAGGCGGGGAAAAATTCGCAACCGTCCTCGAAAATCGTGTGCAGGCTAATCTTTCTCAAACTGAGGCCACGGAAGACGGCGCAGAGCCGGTCATAACGCAATCCGCTGCGAAACTCTCCTGGACACCGATGAGTGATGAAACCGAAGAAACTGAGATCATCACTAACCAACCTCTTGATCCTATAGTAGCTGCAAAAATTTCCGCTGATCCTTCGATGCCAAACGTAGAAAAAGCAGCCACGCAAGAGCCCATCTATCTTGATGCGCAAAAGCTATTGGCAGAGCCTTTAAACCAGCCAGTAGCAGAGCCAATATTGTCGCCTCAACCCAGCGCAAATACAAAACCCAATATCGCCGAGCCAATATTGTCGCCTCAATCCAGTGCAAATACAAAACCCAATATCGCCGATGATGCAGGACAGACGGGCGACGCCGGTCATCACCCGGCTATCAGAACTCTCGCCGATGATGGCAACGAAATGGCCATTGAGGATGAGACCGCTGCTGACATCAGTCTTCTCGCAAATACCTTTCAAAAACGGCGCGACTCCGAACAAAATCCAACGGCGCAACTCTCTGAAGGGCCGCTTGACCCTAGAGATGAGCCTGCCACGGCCGAGGCTGATCAAACGGTCGACGCTCCTATCGCCACCCCGCATATTCTAGAGCCCACCACGCCAACCAAACTGCCCTCCCATGCGTCTATCCCCTCGACGGGTGTCGAAGCCATTGCCCCTACCAGCCGGGTACAGCCAACCGCTCCACCCGCATTAACGGAAATTGATCACGATCCAGCAGTCCAAGAACCGGTGACATCACCCGCTAGCCGAGTGATGGAAAAAACGGATACGGGACATCCACGCCCAATCCCAGAGCAGGAATTTGATGCCTCCACCAAACCGGTAACGCCAAAATTAGACCGGCCACAGTCTACTGGTAACTCAGGAGAGCACCTCTCCCGCACCAATGCCAACGCCAATTCCAATGCCAGCGCCAATGCCAATACCAACGCGAGCAGTAACACTCACACCGACGCCAACACTAACACTAACACTAACACTGACACTGACACTGGCACCAATCCCGCAAATCAGCCCGGTCAGCGGTCAATACAATCACCGAGCTTGCAACAGCCGCGGCCAGCGCCCTCCACTCGCAGTGGCGCAAAGGCTGAAACAAGCGCGGAGCAAGAACCCACAGAAACTACGCTTTTACCAAAAGAGTTGATGCCGAAAGAGCCTAAAAATGACGAACGGCAGGTCTTCAGTCTGAAAATTGATCCAGAGACACAAAGCAAGAGCGGGCCAGCCCGCAGCGAGCCGGAGAGTCCAAAAGAGGTCCCGTTAAAAACCGAGCCACATCACACCTCCGTCACTCCACCACGCATAGACTCGCAATCGCAAGGGGCCATATTAACACCCACAACAGTTGAGGCTATCGCTGAACGAAATACATCCCTAAACACCACATCGCATGGCTCACAACCCGGCGGCGAGCGCCTCCCTACGCTCGCAGCTGCGATGGTTTTAAACACGCGTGATGTGCAATGGGGTCAACGCCTAGTTGCTCAAATTGAGAGAATCTCCAGCAACGGGGAAGGTAAACTTGAGCTATCCTTAAGGCCAAAAAACTTAGGAGATATGCACATAACTCTTGATTTTAAAGGTGACGAGACACAGGTTCGTATAGTCACAGAAACAAACGTGGCGTCTCGCGTACTAATTGGCGCTGAAGATCGCTTAGCGCAGATGTTAGACGCCGCCGGATTCAAATTATCGACCTTTTCTGCCTCCTCTGACGGCGGATTAGGACAGGGACTCGGCCAACATAGCCGGCAAAAGCAGCAAGCCACACCGGGCGGTAGCAAAAACCGAGATACAGAGACTGGAGTCAAGTCTGAGCGCTCTGGTGAAAGCCACAATGGCACCGTAAACGTTATTGCGTAAGTATCAGGAGATTTATGATGGCAGATCAAGAGACAGACGAACCAAAGAAAAAGGGTGGCCTGGTAAAGATTATCGGCCTGGTTCTTGGTGGACTCTTGCTGGTAGGCGTCGGTTTAGGCGCTGGATTTTTCATGTTTGGCGGCAACGGATCCACACCAAGCGCTGAAATTGAGCAGATCATCGAAAGAAAATTGAAGGAAAGCGGTCAACTGCCCGAAGAAGGCGACGCGGAAGGTGAAACCGAGGGCGAAGAGCCTGCTTTAAACAAGAAAGAGACGCCTAAAATCGACACATTTGTGACGTCATATTTTGAATTTGAAGGCAACTTTACATCCAACCTAAAGGACTCAAGAAAATTCTTGCAGTTGGGCGTTGGCATCTCGACACAATACGACGAAACGGTAATAGAGAATATTGAGCTGCATCAGCTCGCTCTTCGTTCCGAAGTATTAGGAACGGTCAGCGACTTTACGGAAGAAGACGTTAAAGGCAAGATTGGACGTGATGCATTGGCCGTGCGTATCGTCGAAGCACTTAACGCAAAGCTTGAAGAGCTTGAGGGTTTTGGCGGCATTGATAGCGTGCATTTCACGTCTTTCGTCTTGCAATAAGGTAGGTGTAAATTATGGCCTCATCAAAGAAATTAACTTCTGAAGAAGTGAACGCTCTAATCGACGGTCTCGACGGCAACGGCGAGGGTTCCAGCATTGTTTCGATAGGTGAAGAGGTTGATGTAAAACCATTTTCTTTCGGATCTGATGATCTATCGTTGCTGGGTGATTACTATGCGCTACGCATGATAAATGAACGGTTTTGTCGTTTTGCAAGAAGTATTTTTCTGCCGATGCTCCGTATTCAACCGCGTATTTCCTCTTTTCCGCCGGAAGTTAAAACCTTCGACGAATACACGGCAGATGCAGATAGTTTCATGAGTTTGACAACAAGTCGCATAGATGAACTGCGCGGAAATAGTCTTTTAGTGGTCGCTCCAAACTTCATCTCCTTGCTTACCAACTCCTACTACGGCGGCACGGCCGTTAGGCCAATTCGGCGAGTGCCAGGCGAGTTTACAGCGACCGAACAGCGCGTCATTGAGATCATCACCAGCGGGCTAATGGATTCCTTACAAACTGCCTGGAAGGATTTAATGCCTGTTACTTTTGCAGTACAGGGTCATGAGGAAAATATGCAATTTGCCTCATTTGTCGATAATAGTGACACTGTAATTGTTTGCACTTTTCTCGTTCAACTGCCAGGCAGCGAGCCCGCGACCTTCGATATCGTTTATCCGTTGCAAACTTTAAAACCGATCGCATCGCTTCTAAGGTCCCGTGTACAATCAGAGCATGTGGCAGAAGATATGTCGTGGCGACAAAAATTAGAACGTGCAATATTGAACATCCCTTTGGTCGTTACTGCCGAATTGGCAAAGCCAAAAGTTTCAATGAAAAATCTGTTAAATCTCCAGGACGGCGACACTTTTCCGATGCAAGTCCACAATGGAATTAAGGTTCTTGTTGAAGGCAAAAACCTGTTTACGGCAGAACTCGGCCAGGTCGGTCCACAAGCAGCACTCCACTTGCGTGATCGTGTCACCACGAACAACAACCCAGAATAGAAAGTTTTGATCATGTCAGAGACCTCCTCTTCCGAAACACCCATCGACCAAAAACTTGCTCGCGACGGCAGTGAAAACCTTCGTGTCTTAGAGAATATTGACGTTCAAATGACCGTCGAAGTTGGGCGATCTGAGATCACCATTCGCGATCTATTACGGTTAAGTGAAGGCTCCGTCCTTGAATTGGACCGCCTAGCGGGGGATCCTTTGGACATTTTGATTAACGGAACCATGATTGCGAAAGGCGAGGTCGTGATGGTTGGGGAAAGATTTGGCATCCGTTTCGGCGAGATCATTGAGCCTGAAAAACGTGTTGAGGTCTTATAGAGCTCAAGATGTCATGAAATTGACGCATGAGGACGCGGCCAGTCTAACATGCTGTTAAATAGTTACATTAATAGGACGAATATAGTTTGGCACGATAATTGCTTTATTTGATCGACGAAGCAGGAGCCATCATGTCAGACATCCAACCGATTCAAATTGTAATCATACTGATATTTCTTGGCGCCCTGTTTGCGGCCCAGGTCATCATCAAACGTTTGATCGCAAATGGAAAAGTTGTTCCAGTTCAAAGTGACATGCGGATCGTCGAGACACTCCGCGTAGGTCCGAAAGACCGCCTACATTTAGTCAGCGTCAAAGGAGAGAGTTTCTTGCTCTGCATGGGCAAGACAGGCATGAGCGACATCGTTCAGGTTATCACGTCAGTCGAGGAGACAACCGATGCCTAAGCTCCTCGTTTACCCATGCTATATTATCCTGTTTACACTCGCATCACCGGCCGTTTCTCAGTCTTTTGATCTGGGTGGACTTCCAGCTCTCACGAGCGATCAAAATCCAAACGGAGATGTAACATACTCGCTATCTCTGCAAGTTTTAGCGCTTATGACCGCCGTAACCCTATTACCATCTTTGGTTTTAGGCATGACATCATTTACACGCATCATTATTGTCTTATCCATCTTACGTCAGGCGTTAGGAACACAGCAAACACCTCCAAATCAGGTTTTAATTGCAATTGCATTGTTCTTATCACTGTTCATTATGCAGCCAACTTTGACTGAAATATACAACGTAGCATTGTCGCCTTTCTTGTCAGAAACCATGTCCGCAGAGGTGGCCATTCTTGAGGCCTCCACTGTGATTAAGGATTTTATGGTCGTAAATACTCGGAGCGATACATTGCTAATGTTCAGCGACATGGCTGGAGCTGACGGATATGAAAGCAATGCCGATATTCCATTCTCGACATTGTTACCATCTTTCATAACGTCCGAATTGAAGACGGCTTTTCAAATCGGATTTTTACTTTTTCTTCCGTTTTTAGTTATCGATATGGTTATTGCATCAATCTTGATGGCCTTGGGAATGATGATGCTTTCTCCAATGCTCGTCTCTTTGCCCTTCAAACTTCTACTTTTTGTTTTGGTAGATGGCTGGGCGCTAACCGTCGGCTCATTGGCCGCCACATTTGTAGCGACGTGAAACACCATGGAATTTGATGGCAACATAGAATATCTGCGACTTGCCTTTTGGCAAATCATTATGACCGCCGGTCCCGTGCTTGGGGTTGCGCTGGCGATCGGTCTTTTAGTTGGCGTGTTACAGGCCGCAACATCTATCAATGAAATGACCCTAAGTTTCGTGCCTAAATTGATTTTAGTACTGACGACGATCGCACTACTTTCCGGGTTAATGATGACTCAAATGTCCAATTATTTTGCGTTCATCTTTCAAGAAATCGCTGTGGTCGGACGGTGATACCGCTGAATGACATCGCGTTTGGTGCCCTCCCCGGCGCTCAGATGCAGGACGTGCTAAATTGGCTTTTGCAGGTCTTGGTTCTTAATTTACGCGCCGGCGCATTTCTGCTCTCAGCACCCTTTTTTGGATCACGCATGCTGCCATTACAGGTTCGGATTGTGTTATCTTTCGCATTGGGTGCATTTGTTATGTCTCAGGTTGCGCCACCCGACATCGAAGTTTTGACCTCATTTTTGGTTATCCCTCTCGCCATTCAGGAATTGGCGATTGGTTTAACGGCCGGCCTAACTTTTACAATTATCTTTGCCACAGCAGGGTTGGCTGGCGAAAAAATCGCGTCCTCCTCTGGCCTGTCCTTCTCGATGCAAGTTGATCCAAGCGGATCAGGTCAGACGCCCGTGGTCAGCCAAATTTTGACCCTGTTTTGTCTGGTTATCTTTTTCTCAATCAACGGCCATCTGCATGTAATGGCACTCATTGTGGAGAGCTATAGAGCTGTTCCGATCGGAGCACCGCTTCTCTGGGGCGTGTTGATTCAATCTGGTATTGATGCCGGTGGGCTGATGTTTTCTTTCGCCGCAAGCATAATGTTACCGATTGTGGCTGTGCTGTTTATCATCAACTTAGCAATCGGCATCATCACAAAATCTGCGCCCCAATTGAACCTGTTTTCCTTCGGTTTTCCAATAACAATTTTCAGCGTTTTCGTGTTGATTACGCTGTCAATTTCGCCCTTTGCATGGGCATTTGCAGATTTAACGAAATCAATAACTGAGTTTTTAGGAACTCTAATTCAAGGAATTCGAAATGGCTGAAGGCGGCGATGACGGCCAAGAAAAGACAGAGGACCCCTCCCAGAAACGCTTAGATAAGGCGAAAGAAGATGGTGAGGTGTTATCCTCTAAAGAACTACAAGTTTTCATGACCATGTCGATGGGCGTGGCGTTAATTTATGCCCTTTATTTGTTCCTGCCGCCACGCATTGGCCACTGGATTGCTTTCTTTGAGTTTGGCAGTCTCGATCAATTGAACAGTTATATAATGACCCGCATGGGGGATGCTATGGCGATCTTTATCGTCATTTCAGCGATTGTGGGTTTACCAATTATGTTGACTGTTTTGGCCACACAAGGTGCTTTAAGCGGCGGGATTAACTTTGCTGTAAAGTCGATGCAGTTTAAAGGTAATCGACTTAATCCGCTGAGTGGTTTTAAGCGGATGTTTTCAGTTAACGGGCTTGTAGAACTGGCGAAGGCAGTTGCAAAGGTTCTTTTGCTCACCGCAGCATTCGCCACTGTAATTTGGCTTATTTTACCCGTACTCCTAAATTTATTGAGCACGAACCTAACTTCGGCACTTGCTGAATCTTTTTCCGCATTGATGTTATCGCTCGGTGCATCCCTGGTTGTTTTGGCTATTATTGCAGGAATCGACTTAGCTTACGCCATCCATAAGCATACGAAAAAACTCAAAATGTCCCCGCAAGAACTTAAAGATGAACATAAGCAGTCTGAAGGTTCACCGGAGATTAAATCCCGCATTCGGCGCCTCCAGATGGAAGCCAGCCGTCGCGCTTCGGAACAGGGTGCAGCTGTTGAGCAGGCCGGAGAAGCAACAGCAATAATCACCAACCCTACGCATTTTGCTGTAGCGCTAAAGTATGTTCCAGGCGAGATGAAAGCTCCAGTCATTTTGGCTATGGGTCGCGGTAAAATTGCAGAACGTATCATTGCAAAGGGCGAGGAATCCGAAGTTACAATTTTCCGTAGCCCTCTTTTAGCGCGTGCCCTATACTTCACCAGTGAAATTGGTCAGGAAATTAATGACGGAGTTTACACCGCCGTTGCGGCTGTTTTAGCCTATATATTCCGTCTGGACCGCGGCGAGACACCGCCAGAACCAATGTTCGAAATTCCAAGTGAGTTGCAATTTGATGAGTTTGGTAAGGCGTTAAAAGGAAACTAAAATGGCTCGCAATCGAAGACGAGGAATTGGCGAAATTATCTCCACGATAGCCTTTTTCGGCATGTCAGCATGGCTCGCACTTGAAGCGCTGTCCTTAATCGGTACGGTCCCGCAACTTCAGGTGTATGGATTATTTGCCGCGTCATTGATGTGTATGCTGGGGGGGTTGCGCTTTGTGATCGTCGAGATTGTGAATGTTGTCAAATCGGCACGTAAGCGATGAAGCAAAAACCTTCCTATATTCCTTGCGGCATATGCCTAAACTATTTCGTTACATTTGATGCAAAACGCCCGCATGGGTGCAAAAAGTTTGGCTTTAAATCAATTCAATCTCCCAGTCTTGAGGTTTTTGCGGCAACTGGCACGAATTGTGCTCTGTTTAAGAGTAAGTTTCGGCCTACGGATGGTGCCAAGGTCAAAACAGGCAGGAGAGTGAAATGAGTTCAGATATTAAATCTGTCGAAGATAGCATCAAAATTGCTTTGGACGCCGCGGATGTTGCGACAAATGTAACTGATGAGTTTGCGCGCATAACCAAAGATTATTCAGCCGTGGAGAGCGAAGTGAAGAAAGTATACAGAAGCGCGACCATAGTGTTTGTCAGCTCCGTTGCGGCCAGTTTGATCGCCGTTGTTGTCGCCTCCATGATGTATTACCGCACCATGGAGTCCATGCAAACTGCCAATAACACCTCTCTCGAAGCCTTGGTTATTTTCGCTGAAAATGTCGATAAACTCGCGGCCAGCACCACCACCCTTGATGAGGCGATGCAAGACCAAGAAAAGCTGATGACAGCGACCGAAGCTGCCAATGAGACGCTTGCCCGCATTGAAGCTCAACAAGAGTTAAATGCCACAGAAACGCAGGATGGTTTAAACGATATGACCGAAACTAATCTGGCCTCTGTGTCTCAATTTAGCTCAAGTGTTCTGGAAAGAATTGATTCTGACCTGGCCACGCATTCCGAGGCAATTACCGCCGCTATTGCGCAACTCGAGCTGGCGCAATCGCAACTCATTGATGCGGTTGAGGCGCAAGCAACTGCGGAGACGAGCTCACAAGCACCAAGTGCCGAGATGACCACAAAGATTGAAGCCATTTTGATGCTACAGCGGGAAATTTCTGCCAAAATTACAGCCGCAAACTCACCGCCCCCGAGAACCCGCAAACCGCCAAAAGCGAAAGCTAAGAATGTAAAACCCCGGCCAAAGGTCGACGATCCAATCAGCTTTCCTTGAGGAAATTCCATGGCTCTTGAAGATGAACAGCTAGATCCGCAGGTTTCCGAGGCCGAGGCGCCACCGATCCGCCAATTTTTGAAAGTTCAGAAACAGGGCATCGGTCGCGCAGCCGTCGCACAACGTATCAAAGAGAACGATATCCTAGTCGCGATCGACGGAGAACTTTTTCTTGGGGATAAAGAGACCCTGAAAGCGGTTTTCGAAGATTACGATCCGACAATGTTGGATGATGTGGCCTGGCTTGTCACGTTCTGGCGCGATGGGGTCTTCTTCAATGTCTGTTTTAAAACACCGTTTCGAGCAGATTTTGATTTTGTATCGCCTGAAGAGGCCATAGAAGTCAGCGAAGGGTTTAAGAACCTGCAGTTTCAGCCCATTGAAACCTACCAAAACTTTGAGGTGTTTCGCGATCTTCGCAAAAATGCCGCGATGCATCCCACAGCACAGGACCCTCTTGCCACCTATGCGCCATTGCTTTGGATGTTGGGCAATCGGCTGTACTACCCGATGCTGGCGATCACAATCGTCTATTGCGTCACCGCAGTGACCCATATTTTGTTGTTTATCATTGGCTATATCCTGGTGAGTCTTTACGTCAAACGTGCCCAGTTGAATTTGCTGCGGTCTTATCACCTGTTTGAAGAAAAGTTCTTTTGGATGGTCATTGGCGCCACCAATGAAACCGAAGCACGAAAGACCTGCCGTGCATTAGATCCAAAGATATTGTTCCGCTTCGATAAAGCAGAGCCCCCACAAAAGCTAAACCGCATCCAACGCAAAGCCATGCGCGAAAAACAGCCCAGTACCGACCCCTAAGCATATCCCCGCGGGCGGACCGAAAAAACTCTGCTCGACATAGCCGGCACCTGTGTCGCACACATTTACAGTTTTTGACTAAATGATTTTCCTCCCGTGTCGTTAAATTGGCCAAGGGGGATAAAATGCGATCAACTTTCATAAATGAGCTCCCCATTTCCGCCTTGCCGCGCGAAACCGTGCGCGCAAGCACTGTCCTCATGGGCGATGGCATGGCGACGGATCGGGTCATTTTATTGAAAACTGGCAAAGCGCGCGGTCGCGATGGATGTGTCTATCATGCCCGCCATGTTCTGAACTTTAAAGAATTTCTCGCACTGTCTGCCTATCAAACACCCGTCACCTGTTTGCAGGAATGTGAACTTATCCATATCCCACGGCAGCTTATTCGAGACACCCTAGCTGGACAAAACACACATACTTGGACCTTGGCACGCGGATTGGCCTTGGATCATCTCATGACGCAAGCGGCCTCGTAATGACGGAGTTGAGCCAATTCAAAGCAAACGCCCTGGCCCATGGAGAAGTCATACATCTGTTTCATTCAGAGGTGCTTTTCATCAAGGGCATGCCCGTCACCTCAATTTACATCATTTCCAAAGGGTCGATCATAATTTTTTCCGGTGATGGTGGCCGGGTGGTCCGCTGGGCCGGGCCACATCAAATTCTAGGTATGACTGAAGTGCTCGGTGGCGGCAAATGGAGGGGTATTGGCGTTGCGCAAGGCAATGTCGAATTGGTCGCCTACAACCAAATGAACCTGCGCGCTGTCATTGATGAAATTCCCACATCACATAAGCGTCTGCTCGATGATCTGCTTTTAACACTGCCGACCGAGGAGCCGTGACAGAGGCGCGCGCTCAAGAATGACCGGCCATGATAGCTTCGCGGCGGCGTTGGAATGAAGAGGGAATTTTCTGCGATGTGCGATATTTCGCGACGGTGCGCCGCGCCAGGATGATGCCTTCTTTCGCCATAATACTCACAATCGCATCATCGCTATAAGGCGCAGTTGGGCGCTCTGTATCAATCAGTTTTTTGATCTTAAACTTAATTGCTGAGGCTGCCTCAATGCCATCTTCTGCGTCTGATTCAACGCCTACGCTGAACATATCTTTCAAGCGAAAAGTGCCCTGCGGTGTGGTCATCATCAAGCCCGACGTCACGCGGCTCACGGTGCTTTCATGCACATTGATCGCATCAGCCACATCGCGCAAAACCAGTGGACGCAGCGCGCCGATGCCCTTCTCCAAAAAGGCCGTCTGTCGCTTCACAATCTCGGCACCCACAGCCATCGTCGTCGAATTGCGCTGCTCAACTGCACTTTTGAGCCAACGCGCGCCGGCAACACGCTCTTTCAAAAAGCCTTTGTCGTCTTCGCTGGCGGCAGATTTCAAGGCAGCCTGCGCATAGTCTCGGTCAATTTGCACGCTGGGCAGGGTGCTGCGGTTCAGATCAATGCGCCATCCATCACTATTTTTGGTGACAATAAGATCCGGTGCACGGATGGGATCAACGCCAGTTTCAAACAATGTCCCAGGTTTCGGGTTGAAACTGCGCAACAGGTTGATCATGTCACGCAGCTGCTCATCGCATACGCCACATTTCTTTTTCAAACCCTTCATATCCCCTGCGGCCAGAACATCCAAACTGTCCAATAGGATTGTAAATTGTGGGCTATCGTTTTCCTGGCTCGCCGCCTGTAGTTGCAGGCATTCTTTAAGCGTTCGGGCAAATAGACCGGCCGGCTCAATAGTTTGCAGCTGGCACAAAACCTTTTCAGCCAAATCTTCCGAAATATTCAATATCCGAGCCATCTCTTCGATGGGCTGACCCAGCCATCCCGAGGGCTCCAGAGCCTCCGCCAGGGCATAGCCTATCATGCGCTCCTTTGGGCAGATCAACATACGGTCAATCTCTGCGCAGACATGGGCATAAAGCGACGGGCCGCGCTCTTGCACGGTTGAGGCGATCAGATCCCAGTCCTGCGCGCCCGCAGCGCCGCTGCTGGTGCTGGTGCCGAGATCTAGCAGGTTTGAGTCAAATGTATTGTCCATCCCGTCGGAGGTCATGGGGCTATCGGCCGCCTCATTGCCCAATTGAATATCAGTTGCATCCGGAGCGCTAGAGGTCGGCGCAGGCTCCTGCACCGCACCCTCTGCTGGCTTGTCACCGGCTTCTGCGCTGGCAACTTCAAGGAATGGGTTTTCTAAAGACTGTTCTTCAATGAATTGCTCAAGTTCAAAATTATTCATCTGAAGAAGTTTAATCGCCTGCTGTAACTGGGCCGTAATAACCAGTGACTGTTTTTGCCTAATCGCTTGTGATGCCACGAATTTCATAGTTTTGCCTCCTATGGTCGATAAAAACCAAAAAAATTGCCAATCCAAGTATTGAATTTGACTTCTTCTGTACCAAAAAATGACACTTTCAATTTTATCTACTTTATTTAGATGGTTACATGTGCCTTTCATCGTCAAAATGATGACGCAGCGATGCAAAACAGTTCTCTAAAACTCCGAAAACCAATAAATTTTGGAAAATAAAACGGTTTATTGGAGTATTTTAAATATCCAACTAAACTTTTTCTAATCTCGTCGTTTGGATACTCAGAGGCCACTAGCGCAATCTACAATCACAACGGTGATGTTGATGTCGACGCGTGACTGGCATTGAACCGAAGGGAGACAGCTATGACTGTAATCAATACCAACACAGCGTCTATCAACGCTCAATTTAACTTG
>Ga0233432_10002306_pt1 | contig 17756 bp, 17 predicted proteins | sample SI_122_August201_6_FD_179870 | JGI IMG/M metagenome (GOLD analysis project Ga0233432, IMG submission 179870) | Seawater microbial communities from Saanich Inlet, British Columbia, Canada - SI_122_August2016_10_MG | ecosystem: Environmental > Aquatic > Marine > Inlet | place: Canada: British...
AAAATGAAACATTTTTTCCAAAAATAAATCCAAAAAAAATGAATGGGAAAAATTTTAATTCTGATAAATTTAATGATATTTTTAATAAAAATAAGCAATCTAATCCATATGATAAAGGATATTCTGTTTGGAATGAAGATATTAAAGACGAAAACATACCTGTTTCAAATAATAATTCTTTTAATGAAGTATTTGAACAATCAAGAAAAAAAAATAATTATTCTAAACAGATTCAAAAAATTGATGAACCAAAACCACAAATATTATGTGATTTACAATTTCAAGAATTAGGTGTTGATGAAGTTAATTCATTTTCGAAAACCGACGGTGATAGTAATAATATTAATTTTACTGATTATAGAGATGCTTATACAACTGAAAGTAAATTTATAAATCCAAATGAAGTTAATATTGATAGACCAGATTCTTTAAATAAATTAAAAAACAATCGAGAAAATATATCTTATCAAATGAATGAGCAACAAAAAGAAGCTGAAAAATTAAGACAACAACAATATGAACAAGATGAATATAATAGAATGCAACGTGTTAGTGTATTTGATGAAATGGCCAATGAACATTTTAATAAAGTTAATCAGTTAATGTTAGGTAAATAATTTCTAAATCTTTTAATAATGTAAAATTAAATATTATTATTCAATATAAAATCTTACCATATAATAATCTTTTATAATAATCTTTTATAATAATTCTTTATGATAAATCAATAATGAATATTATATGTATTTTATAAATTATGTTTTCTTATAAATTATTTTCCGGTGAAGGTTGTTGTTGCGGTTAACATCTTGATTACCAATGCACTAGACATTCGTATTCGGCAGTGGTGGAGGACCAGTGCCGTCTTTCATATTCGGCAGTGGTGGAGGACCATCGCGTTTTTTTCTATTCGGCAGTGGTGGAAGACCATGAACGTGTGTTTTGTTCCTATCTACTACATCCTCCACCACATCCACCTCCACCACATCCGCCTACATCGCCACCTGTACTAGATCTTCGTAGGCTTTGAGCAATTCCCGCATGCTGCGGGATTTTCTCAGGCAATCCACCTTACCTTCCAGTCGATGCTCTTTCAGAAAGTCCGTATGAAGGTAATCCTTAAACGTTAACGAATGGAACAACTCAATGATATCTCGTTTTGTCATTTTGTCGATATCAATGGAATTCAGGCGACTGCGAATGAGCACTTTGTGGAGTTTTTCCATCTCGTTCGGTTTAATCCGCGGACCGAAATCCACCTTCACATCCTCACCCTCTCGATGCATCTCCACCATTTTTGTTTCGAAACACGGTCTGCAATAGGCAATTATTGACTTTTCTCCCATCAGCTCTGGTAGTGTTGTAAATTCATTGCTCCTGAAGACTGTCTGATTTGGACCAAGACAGGTTATGTCTTTCCCCGAGTCGATCTGTTTCTTTATACACTTCTCACACACTATTCCTTGAGTGCCTTTTAGATCATTCGGAAACGTGACTAGCATTCCATAATGATTGACACGCGAGGGGTGTTTTGCTGCCCATATCAAAAGGGGTCTCTCTTCACACGTGAAGACGGTATTACCAACTTTGAAAGTGGGTACGCTCGGGTGAAAAGGGAGATTCAATGTTTTCACATATTCCCGCTGATTAAACGCGTTCAAAATATGTTCAAATCTAACATTACCCCTGTAGCAAGTTGCCGCATCTGCCTTCGTAATTTTTCCAATGGACAAAATCAACTCCATTCTGAACGAGGATAAGTAGACACACTCGTTCGTAAACTAATTTTATTATATTAATTATGAATAAAAAAAATATCATTTTTTTTATTGTTAATTAAATATAAAATAGTTGATTTGATTATCTTTTATATAAGTATATTTTTTAATCAATTAAATTAATTAAATTAATTAAAATTTAAATTAGATAAACTATTATTAATTTCTTCAATAATTTCTTCTTTATAATTAGGTGCGTATAAATATTCATCTAAATTATTAACAAAACCATTAAACCAATATTTAACATTTTTACTTGATTTAAATTCTATATAATAATTAGACTTTAAAGAATTATCTCCAAAAATTTCTTTATTTTTCCAAACTCGATTTTGCCAATCATTATTTACACCATAATAATGTTTAATTCTTTCAGTAATATCATGATTATTTATTGTTGCTTTAATTATATCTAATCCTCTAAACATTTTGATATATAAAATTTTAATTTTTAAATAATATTAAATATTTAAATGATAATAAAATATATAAAATATATATTATATGGAATATATTGGTGGTTCAGATTCTTTTCGATATTTTAAAATTATTTATATTAATAATAAAAAAGTTAAAGATGATGGTAGGTATAAAACAAAAGGGTATCCTGGGGATGCTGCTAAAAAAGCCTTTACACAATTATCTAAAAAATATAAAATAAATAAATTAATATTTTGTATTAAAGAAACTACACAAGGTTCTACTAAAAAAGAACATGGACCTTATTTAGGAGAAAAAATTAAATTAAAGAAACCTTTAACAGTAAAATATAAAGGTAAAAATGGAAAAAACAAACCAGTTATTAAATATGAAACTAAGATTCATTTTGTAAAAGAATATAAACAAAAAGGTGGTGAAAAAATGTTAAATTTAATAGAAAAATATAATGTGAATAAAACTAATGATAAAGTTATGAAATACCTAATTAATAAATATCTTAATAAAAGTCCATATATAAATAAAATTATATCAAATAAAAATAAACCAAAACAACAAATGAAATTAATTAAAATAGTTAATGAATTAAAAAACAAAAATATATGGAATATTTTAAAACAACAAAAGTTTTTAGGATGTGGTGCAGTGGTAATAGCACAAAATGAAATGAACGGTTATGAATTAATATTAAAAAAATTGTCTAGACTACATTATCGCAAAAAGAAAGTTGTGTATGATTCATTTGGTGGATATGGTGTTAACCCTAGTAATCTCCCTTATCTTATGAACGCATTAAGACTTGAGTTATTTGATGAAGGAAATATATTAATAACACCTGATAATTTAATCTCAATATCCCCATTAATATTCATTACTAATACAAAAAAAGAAAACCAACAATATATTAGTCCAGTACAAATAATAGTTTTAAAAAAAGAACTATTAACAAATAAATTATTTTCTTGGGAGGATTCTAAATGTCACCCATATAAAATTGATCCAGATTTCGTAATTAATAATACACTTCCATCTACTACTTGTAATGGTTTAAATAATAAAATAACCGAAGCGATAAAAAAAGGTAAAATTATAGAATATAAAAAATTAACACGAAATAATAATAAATACGATGTTGAATTAGGAGACACAATTATAAGAGATGTTGCCAAACAATCGTTTGATCTCTTAAATAGTGAGGGACTTATTCATAAAACAATTATTCAAGGACACAAAGATAATAATTTTATAAATTTAACTATATATCAAGAACAAAAAGAATTTATAAAACATTTTATAGAGTCACCAGAATTAGACAAACTTAAATTATATATGAGAGAGTCTTGGTTACCATTATTAAGAAAAGTAAAAACAAAAAACGGACAAATCTATGAACAGTTAACAGATTTAAAAAAAATATTTGATATAGAGGATAATGGTGAATAACCTAATAACATAATTTTGAATAGTAATGCGTTTTAATATTTTACAAAATTCTATTTTGTCAATCATTATTTACACCATAATAATATTTAATTCTTTCGTAATATCATAATTATTTATTGTTGCTTTTATTATATAGATGGGTTTCAAAATTAGAAGAAAAATAATAAATTCAAAATATGTAAAATCACCTTCAACAAGAAAACGGAAACCTAAAAAATATTTGGATTAAGTTGGTGTTTTAAATGTTCAAAGGTGTAAAAACTTTATAAACAATAACCAATCGTTAATGACAATGAAAGCATCATCGTTATTTGACACATTGATGCTAATGTTGAAAATGTCATTACGCAATTATTTTTATAATATAATTTAATAAAATGATTTTTTCTAACACCTTTTTTAATATATTGAATTAACATATAATCATGAACAAACATTTCTAATAGACTACTTCCATTATTTGCAATTACTATCATATTATCTAAATCAATTAAAAATATAGCTGTTAAACAATTTAAAATAAATCCAAGTATTGTTGGGTCTTCTAAAAATAATACAAAAGTAACAACAGGAATTAAAAATGTAACTATTTGGTTAATAATATAACTTAAAATTAAAGCTGATCTTGATTTTATAAAAAATGTTTGTGAATATTTAAATTGAGATTTTACAATATTATCTTGCATATCATTATATTGTGAATAAAGTGTCAAAAAAAATACAACTGCTAATATTTTTAATTGATAATCTGATTCATTTGGACAAAATGAATTATTTTGTATTTTATAATCATATATATAATAAATTGGTGCTAATAATTGAGCTGTTAAACTAACTAATAAATTAATATAATACCATATACATCCTTGTTTTAATATTTCAAAATAGTTTTGACTAAAATGAAGAAAACATTTACATGTTGGTTTATATCTATTTTCAATCTCTTTATCTAATTTCTTTTCATAATTATTTGGAAATGCTACCGCTCCACATAACATATAAATATCTGGTAAAACATCTTTAGTTTCTTCTAAAACTAATTCTTTATAATTAATTAAAATATCTTTAATAAAAATAATTGGATCATTAATTAACATAGAATTGTATTCATCATCAGAATCATCAAATTTATAATATATTAATGAATTAAACTTTTCTTTAAAAACTTTATCATCATTATAATATTTTTTGGTTTTATCTTCATATAAATTTAATAATTCATCATGATTCTTGAAAAAAATTTCAATAATTTCATTTATAAAATCTTTATCAAATGCTTTTGTATTTTTTAAATTAAATTTGATTTCATTTTTTATTTCTTTTTGAAATTCTTTAAATTCAATTTCATTATTATTTCTGAAATTTTCAATATTTATATAATTACTTTTAATTAAATTAAAATATCTTTCTTTATTATTCCATAAATTCGTTCTCTCTATTCTATAATATCCTTTTATTATTAATAATATCTGTTGATTATCTTCATCAAATTCTTCAATTGTAAATATATTATCAGGATAAATATATTCTAATGAAAAATTTTCAAAAATTTGTCTATTAAATCCAAAATTTAAAAATAATTGAAATTTATCATTTTCATCTTTTATATTAATTAATGTAAATACAGGAATTTTATTTAATGTAATTTTATATGAATGTTTATTCATCATTAAATTAAATATATCTTTTGTTAAATGCTCTTTTATTATATATTTATTCCCAGGTTTTAAACAATTTATACCAAAACTAAATGTTCTTTCATTTAACTTCTCCCTTGAAAGACCATGGTTTTTTAATAATTTTATTTTTTCAATATAATCATCATTATTATTTACATAATTTTCATTTAAATAATTATTATTTATATAATTTTCATTTAAATTTTCATTTGAATTATCATTATTATTTATATAATTTTCATTTAAATTTTCATTACTTATACAATTTTCATTTAAATTATTTGTATTATGCCTATTTTTATATATTAATTCTTCTCTTTCAATTTGTTTTTCTAATTCAATATTTTCTAATTGTAATATAATTTTATGTTTATCCATCTCCATTTGCTCTCTTTCAATTTCTTTTTCTCTTTGATATGTATCAAGTCTTTGATTAAATTCTTTTTCTAATTTATTTATTTGATAACTTAATCTTTCATTTGTTTCTTGCATTTTACTGGAAATAGAATATGAACATTCTGATATTGAACTCCTTGCGGATTCTTGACAAGCAATTTTTTGTTCAAATTGACTATAAGTATAATTTATATGTGCTTCATTTTTTAATAATCTATCATTATATTCATTTAATCTTTCTGAAATTAATTTTTCTTGTTTATCTAATTTATCTTGTATAAATTGTTCTTGTTTTATTAATTCTTTTTTTAAATTATCATTATCTTCTTCTAAATTATTTTTTAATATTGATATTAATTCATTTTGATTATTCATATATAAATATGAAATATTTTGTATGTAAATAAATATAAAAATATTTTTTTTAACAATATTTCAAAATATATTTATATTTTGAAATATATTTATATATTATAATATTAATAAGGTGAATACCATTGTGTTTTTTGTTTTTTTCTATTAGATTCACGTATTGGTTTATCAATTTGTGTAATTTTTCTAATTTTATTCGTAAATAAATTAACATGATAAAATCCTTCATAACCTTGTTTACAACAATAAAATATTGTACATAATTGATTATATGATGTTATTTTAGGTTGTACATAGTAATTAAAATAAATTGCACCACTTTGATTAAATCCGTGAAAACTAGGACTATTTTTAGCTAAATAAAATATAGAGTATAACTCTTCCAACATTTCTTTTTGATATGGTAATAATTTTTTATTTTCATTATCTATTTCAATAAACCATTCATTTGGTTTAATAGACCATTTTTTTTGAATAGTCTTATAATTTTCATTTCCAATCAATTTTGATTTTTTATATTCTTTTATAAGCAATAATTGTTCCATTGTTAATTTAAATATTATATTTATTAATATATAATATTTATAAATAAAAATCATTTTTTATATATCATTAATTATTAATTAAATAATATGAAACCTATTTAAAAAATTGATTTTAATTACTTATTACTTATAATCAATCAATATGTTTGAATTAGAGTTATTAATATTTTTTTTAAATCTGAATGAAAAAAAAATATCAAATATTATTTACGAAAGTTTAGGAAAATTAGATGATGATACTAAATTATCAAATTATTTCGAGTATGAAGACTCAATATGTGAGACTTATATACCTTTAATTAAACCTTATTTTGAAAAATTTACAGAAACTCATATAAAATTTTTAATGAAATTCTTTATTGAATTAGTAAATGAATGTGAATTACTAAAATTAGTTAAACAACACGAAAATTTAGATAACTATATATTTAAATGTTGTGATGAATGTAATAAAAAAAAATTTATTTATAAAGACCATAAATGTGGTATTTGTGATATGATATTATCTGATCAAAAATTAATTGATTTAATGTTAGATGTAAATAAGGAAATTTATTCTGATAAAAAATTTAAATATATATATGATATAAAAAATAAAGATAAATTTAATGAATTGAAACTTAATGAAGTAAACAAATCATTTTCATTATTTCGCTTAGAGATTGATTTAAATAATTGTTTTCAATGGAAGTTATTATTTAATGACAATAAAACATTCAAATTAATTCAAAAAAAGAATGTTTTTAAGGATCTAATATCAGTAGTTAGAAATTTTATGATACCTCATTTATTTATTGAAAGAGAATTTAATGTAACATTTGAAGAAATATCAATGATGACTTTTAAAAAATGGAATATATTTTATAATAAAAATATTGATTCATTTTATACATTTCAAAATAAAGATAAATTTGTAATAAAAGATATCAATTATTATTTTACTCAAGCAAAATATTTTTATGATAAATCTTCTAAATTTAAAGATTATGATTTAAAAGACCTTACTAGTTGTTTTATATTAACACAAAGATATATTATTGAAAATTGTAAAGATGTTTTACACATATTAAAAATGTTAGATGATATTAGAAATCAAGATAAATTAACTAAATTTATGACAGATAGTAAAATTAGATTTTTGAGTACATCTATTTATAATATTGTAAAAGATATACATAATTCATCTAAGGGTAATATTATAAAAAATAAAATTAATTTATCAGAAAAATTTTTTAAAATTGATTTTATTAAAAATATAAATAAAAATATTCAAGATATATTAGAAAATCCATTAGCAATAGATATCCCAAAAACAATTGACTACACAGATGAATATACAGAAGAATATTCACCTGAAAAAGTTGATGAAGAAATTCAAAAACTAAAAAATTATTTTAAAAAATAAATACACTTGAAATTAATTTTAATGTATATAATATTAGAACTGAAAAACCAACTAGTATTTTAAAAATTAGTTAATACATTTTAACAAGTAAATATATTTGAAAAAGTAAATAACATTAAAATATCATATGTATTTAAAAATAGAAAAGATGGAGATTTAGCATCATAATATTGTAATTATGAAAAAGCTAAAAAAATTAGAATGGGAAGTGAAAATAACAATTGAAGATATTTGTATAGATTCTTATAATTTTATTAATCATTAAACATTGTATTTTTTTCTAAGTTTTTTCCATATTTTTTCTTCTTCATATAAATTTTTATTATTTTTTAACCAAGGTTTTTCTGTTGAATCATAATTCAATATTATTAGATGTTCTATTTTTGAAAATGCTGGCTCTTTTAATCTCCATTCAGTAACTAAATATTCAGGTCCAATACAATATACTCTTTTTTTTAAATGACAATAAAAATAATCAAATAATAAATTTTCATCTGGACCACTTATTAATGAAACAGATTTAAATTCTTTATTTTTAGAATAATCAATTATATCTTTATACATTTTTTTAGATGGTTTTAATAATACCATACTACCATTAACAGGTATAAATTTCTTTTGATTTTGTTTAGAACATAATTCATCATGTGATACACCTGTATATTCTTTAATAAATTTATCAGTTAAATAACTTCCACTTTTTTTAGTTGATATTAATTTTGATAATTTTTTTATATCTAATGAATTTTTATGAAAGAAACACCAAGCAGGTGTATTAATATCAAATATTTTAGTATAATCTGCGACTGCTAATGTATCAATATCACACAATAATACTTTTTTAAATTGTTCAAAAGATAAAATAGACCATTTGGTAGTAGCAAAATCAATCCAACTACCATATCTTTCTTTTTTTTTATTTGAATTAATTTTAAAATTACTATTAATATGTATTAAATCTATCTTCTCAACTTGATCAAAATATTTTTTTAATTTTTTTATTCCATCTTTACTAATATTTTCGTCAATTAAACAAATATGTTTAATATTATTATTTCCATATTCTTTAAATGTTGAAACAGATATACAAGCACCATCAATATATTTAGATTCATTTATTATTAATAAATGAAATGTAGCATACATTATATAATATAATATAATATAAACAAATAATAATAAAATTATACAATATTTTTAAGATAATTTAATTTAAAAACAATATTTATTAAGTATAATATTTATTAAGTATAATATTTATTTCTTTAAAATAGAATTATAACCCATTAGAATATTGTACATATAATAATAAATATGATCTTCTTTTAATACTTCACATTTTTTAAAATTATCAGTAGTTATTTTATTATATAATTTTGAATTCTTATTAAAGAAATCAAATATTAATAAACATTGAGATCTAATATAATTTATATTTTTTTCTGAAATTTTTTTTTCATAATCAATATTATATTCTAATCCGACATAACTTTCATTTTTAGGAAACATATTTTCATAGAATTGTATCCATTTTTCTTCTCCCCATTGTGAATTATGAAATAATATTCTGATAGGTAATGATTTAGACATATATAATTCGATTAATCTCACTGACCAGGGTCTAAACCCTGGAATATCAAGCACATATTTATAATTACAAATACAATAATATGGAATATATTTATCATTTACAATAATTTTAAATGGATTTTTAAATAAGCTCATTTTATATCTAATATCACTAAATTTTGTAGTTGTATCCTTACCTTTAAAATATATTTTTTCTATTTTTTTTGTTTACACTTTTTTTTAAACATTTTTATTTTTGAAAACATATCCATAAAATCAAAATCAGGAAATAATAAACCTAACTTATTTATGGGTTTACTATAAGAAAAAATAGGATAATTATATTTATAATCATAGTTGTAACCAAATCTAAAAAAATAAGTTCCAGATATTTTTGGTAATTTTTTCTTTATAACATAATCAAGAGTTAATTCTAATAATTTTAATAATATTATAATTCTTTCTTTATAAATTTCTGTAAATTTATATATAGATTCAAATTTACTAAATTTATCTTTTGTTTTTATTTTATTATTAAGAATAGTAATTTTAAAATGTTTATCTGATTTAGATAATTTATTATAATCATTATGGTTTATTTTTATTTTTTTATACATATATAAATCCGTTTTAATTTGTTCGTCTAATTTTTTATACCATAATTTTTCCATATATATATATAAAATTATATTTTAAAAAAAAATTTTCATTTTATGTAGAATAGGTCTATTTTGTAAATATTTTTATATTTTGTTTTATATTCATATACAATACTATTCTAATATATTTTAAAATTGATTTTATTAAAAATATAAATAAAAATATTCAAGATATATTAGAAAATCCATTAGCAATAGATATTCCAAAAAATAATAAGGATACAGACGAATATTCGCCTGAAAAAGTTGATGAAGAAATTCAAAAACTAAAAAATTATTTTAAAAAATGATTTTATTTAAAAATTATTTTAAAAAATGATTTTATTTAAAAATTATTTTAAAAAATGATTTTATTTAAAAATTATTTATTATATAAATATATGAATTGTAAATTATTCGACGAAAATGAAAAAAGATTATCTTTTTTTCCTATTAAATATCCAGTTATTAAAGAATTTTTAGACCAACAAAGAGCAGTGTTTTGGACACCTCCTGAAATAAATTTAAATGTGGATATATTAGATTGGGAAAATAAATTAAATGATGACGAGAAATTTTTTATTGAACATATTTTAGCTTTTTTCTCAATTGCTGATAAGTTAGTAAATATAAATATTGAAGAAAGATTTATGAAACACGTAACAATATATGAAGTAGAAGCAAATTATAATTGGCAAGCAAGTATGGAAGATATCCATGCGGAAACATATTCCTTATTAGTGGATACAATTATAAAAGATGAGAAAAAAAAAGATAAATTATACGATGCTATAAAGAATTATGATGTTATTAAAGAAAAAGCCGAATGGGCAATCAGATGTATTGATTCAGATAATCTTACATTTTCCGAAAGATTATTTGCATTTGCTTGTGTTGAAGGAATATTTTTTTCAGGTAGTTTCTGTGCTATATATTGGTTAAAGAAAAGAGGGTTGATGCCAGGATTATGTTTTGCTAATGAATTAATAAGTCGTGACGAAGGAATGCATACAGATTTTGCTATATTGGTATATCATACATTTTTGAAAAATACTCAACATGACGGAGATAATTTAACATTAACACAAGATAAAGCATATAAAATAATTGACGAGGTAGTTAAGATAGAAGAACAATTCATAATAAGTGCAATTCCTTGTAAATTAATTGGAATGAATGATGATATGATGTGTGATTATATTAAATTTGTGTCAGACCGTTTATTAACACAATTTGGATTTGAAAAGAAATATAATATAATGTGTCCATTTGATTGGATGGATTCAATATCGGTTAGAGGGAAAACAAATTTCTTTGAAAAAAAGGTTGCTGAATATCAAAGAGTAAAGACTGATGATGAAGAATTTGATTGTGAATATTAATATGTAATAAATAAGTTTTAATAATAATTCTTGATATAATATACTCAATACTTAATATTAAAAAATGATACTTATTTTTTTATTATATAAAATTAAAGAATAGATTAGTGAAGAGTTAAGTGTTTATTATGAATGATTTTGTTGTTTGTACTACACCGAAGGAAACAAAAACACTTAATAAATACGGATGGACAAATTACGCTCGTACAGAACGAGGTTCACTTTTTGTACTCGTTTCTCTTGTTCGTATTACAATATCATCTGATGGGGAACAAAAAAAGGAATCTGTTCCGATACATGACACCAATAATATGACCAATTATTTTGTTAAGTTTAATCTAACTTGTTTGAAAACAACACTACTGATTATTTTAGGACACGACCTTACAAGGAAACCCCAATATTTCTGTTGCAAAAAATACGCATTTCCAACAAAAACATCTGAATTAGACTTCTGTTTTCAGTATATGAAAAATAATCTGGACGATCCAGATGAAGTATCATGTGAAAAGCTGAAAAATATTTGTGCAAAAATTTCTACGAAGAAAATGATATACAAGGGCGCAATGAATTTGATACATAAGACGGGTGTGAATAGTTCCACAATAGGTTCAGTCGCCGGTTACGCGACAGGTTCAGCAACAGGTCCCTCTACAGGTCCCTCTACAGGTTCCACGGCAAGTCCCTCTACAGGTCCCTCTACAGGTTCCACGGCAAGTCCCTCTACAGGTCCCTCTACAGGTTCCGTTTTGTCGTCTTGTAAGAAGTTTTTTGAAAATGCGAAAGAATTGTCTTCTAAGGAGTGTCCGGAAAATGCGAGAGATTCTCCTTCTATTAAACAAACACCCAATAAAAAGAAACGTCGTTGCAAGTCATCTTGTTGTGGTAGTCGAATGAAATGAGAATTCATTTTCATTTAACAAATACACACAAAATGAAATATGACAAAAGAATAATAAATTAAATGGATAAAATATAAAAATTAAATAATTTATAAACTATTTAAAAAACATAATTTATAAATGTAAAATGGAACAAGCCGCAAAAGATATTTATAATGAATTCAAAGATCAATTACGTAAAATGAATATTGAATACAGAACAAGAAACGGATTGGGTGCTTTGTTTATAGATTTAAATAAATCAACAAATTTTGAGTTAGATATATCATATTATAAAGTTGAAGATATTAAAGCAGAAATTATTAAAATTATGGAAAAAACTTATAAAAACTCAATCTATTTTGTCTTTACTTTACAAGATAATAGTTATGTAATAGAAGAAGAATTAAATAACAATTAATATATCTTGATAATAATAATTATCTTCATTATCTTCATTATCTTCATTATCTTCATTATCTTCATTATCTTCATTATCTTCATTATCTTCATTATCTTCATTATCTTCATTATCATAATTATAATTATTATAATTATTATCTTCATTAACAACTTCGCCTATTAAAACATCATTTTGAATAATTCTTTTACATTTGTCATATTTTTTCAATAAAAATAATTGAAAAAATATAAATGTTGTAAATGTTAATAAAGATATCCCTAAACAATAATTCTCCATATTATTTTCATTATTGTTTTCCATATAATATAATTACAAATATTTAAAGATTTATTTATAAATTTATTTATGGTTAAAAATATCAAATTAACAATTAATAATGACTTAAAAAAAAATGTTAATTCTAAAATTATTGATAATAAATATATAAATTTAAAAAAAAATACATCACATCATTAAAAGTAATAAAAATATTAATTGAAAAAAATAAAAGAACTAAAATATTATATTCTGATTTATTAAGTAAATATGAAATACAAAATAAAGAAATAAAATTATATCATGACAAATTAAATATTAATGAAATTGAAATAAATGCTTTGGAATTTTTAATTGGCATGTATCAAGAAAAATATTAAATTTAAAAAAAGTATAATATTTTTATAAATGATTTTTATAAATTATTTTATATTTATAATAAAAAATATTTTCATATATTTTAATAAAAATACCCTCGAAGATATGTAATCTTACAAGGTTGCTTTTGAAGTTCTTTTGGTGTTTGTCCATTCTTAATCTTTTCATTTCGATTATGAATATGTTGCAAATAATTCTTTTGACTTTCAGATAAATATGTATTTACATCATCATCTAATTGTTCCTTTTGGAAATCATATCCAGAAGCATGCCAAATTAATGAGTTGTCACAGTCAAAAATCATATTGTAAAATAACATCCGGATGTTCGATGGATTCCCAATATTATTTATATTATTATATAATGAATTCCAAAATTCACGCTTAATAACATTATTAATCCGAATAAACGGATTAATCTTCAAATAATAAATATAATCACAACGATTCCAAACTTCCTTTCGTGCTGCCTTATAATTCCCATCAAACAATAGATTCTTTCCCTTATTATCCTTTAGATACTTACGAAGATACTTAGCAAAATCACGAAAATTTGCGTTACACTCCTTAAAGTAAATCATGTCCATATCCACATAAATAAAATTTGGATATTGTTCAATAATTCGCTTACAGAAAGTAGACTTTCCTGATCCGGAAACTCCACATACATCAATAATAATGCCCTTATTATCAGTTGAATTAATTGTTGGTATTGATGGATACTTATAAAAATTGAAAATAATTTGTAATGCTACGAATATAAATAGCACACAGAACGAATAAATGATAATTTGCCAAATCCAATACATTGTTCGTTTCTTTTCAAGTTTTTGTTTTGAATATTCTTTTAATATTATTTAAAATAATAATTTTAATTATATCATTTTTTATTTTATTATAAAATTGATTTTATTTAAAAATTGATTTTTATTTATTAAATTATTAACAAAATTATATATTAACTATGAGTAAATTTAAATTTAATAATGATACTATACGAAAAGCAATTAATATATACAAAGAAAATAAAAATGAATGTTTTGAGAAATTTGGTCATATTAGTGAATGGGATGTCTCTAGAGTTACTGATATGAATGAATTATTTAAAGATATGCCGGATTTTAATCAAGATATCGGTAATTGGGATGTATCTAATGTACAAACAATGGAGGGTATGTTCTGTAATGCTACTCATTTTAATCAAGATATTGGTAATTGGGATGTATCAAGTGTTAAGAGAATAAATACGATGTTTTTTAAAACAAATTTTAATCAAGATATTAGTAATTGGGATGTATCAAGTGTACAAAATATGTTTGGGATGTTTTATAGTGCTATTCAATTTAATCAAGATATTGGTAATTGGAATGTATCAAGTGTACAATTTATGTCATATATGTTTGGAAACGCTACTAATTTTAATCAAGATATTGGTAATTGGGTTGTATCAAGTGTACAAACAATGGGTTATATGTTTGCTGGTGCTAGAATATTTAATCAACTGATTAGTAATTGGGATGTGTCACGAGTTACTAATATGAACTATATGTTTCATGGTGCTACTAATTTTAATCAAGATATTAGTAATTGGGATGTATCAAATGTTATAAATATGGAAAGAATGTTTCTACATACTAAATTTGTAAATGGTAATATAGATATATCAAAATGGAATATATCAGAAAATGCAAATCTTGATAATATGTTTACAAAAGTAAATCATTTTAATAATCGAATGTTTATTAAAAATATTATACCTTTTCAAATATCAATTATTATTATTCAAAAATATTATCGAAGATTTATACAAATTAAAAAATTTAAAATTATAAGGAAAAAAAATAAAGATAAAATAAAAAAACTAAGATATAAAAAAAATAAACAACTTAAATCTGATTCTTCAGTAATCATTCAAAAATATTATCGAAGATTTAATCAACGTAAGAAATATTTAATTAATTATAAAATTGATAATAAAAAGAGATCTCAAAAATTAGAATCAAAAACTAAAAAATTAGAATCAGAAACTAAAAATTTAAGAGAACAATTACTATTATTACAAAAAGAAAATAATGAATTAAATAATGAATTAAATAAAACAAATAATATTGGAAAAAAAGAATGCAGTGTTTGTTTTGAAGAATATGATAATCAGGATAGATTTCCAAAAATATTACCTTGTGGACATACTTATTGTAATAATTGTCTGAAAGGACTAATTAAAAATAAAAAAATTAAATGTCCTAAATGTCGTAAAGAAAATAATGTGAAACATATTAATGGTCTTACTAAAAATTATGAAATGTTAAATTAATAATATTATTAACATTATTATTTTAATAAAATTATTAACATTATTATTTTAATAAAATTATTATTTTAATAATAAAATAATTTTATATATAAATTTATTTAATGTTAAGAGGTTTTTTAACAAATTCATCAGTATATTTTTGACTAATTTTAACAGAAGCATCATAATTTGTGACTTTATTTGTTTCAACTTCTCTTCTTAAAGATAACATTTCTTTTAATCTATCAATCTCAAAATCATCATCATCCATTATTTTATTATAAATAGATGGTAAATTTAGATTTAATTTTAAAAATTTTGTTAATATTTTTTTTTTATATTCTTTTTCATCAATAATTTTTAACTTTTTCATATCTGGTGAATTTTTCATTTTAATCATCGCATTTACATAAGTTAATATATCTTCATTCGATAAATATGTATCTTCTTCCTTTTTTAAAATTTCATTTAATTTTTCCATATTATTATCGATATTATTATCGATATTATTATCGATATTATTATCGATATTATTATTTAATTCAGTATTTTCATTATTATCATTTGATTGATTATTATTTAATTCAGTATTATTTAATTCAGTATTATTTAATTCAGTATTATTTAATTCAGTATTATTTAATTCAGTATTATTTTCTCTGTTTTTTTCCATTTTATTATATAATAATATTATATTTAATTATCTTTAACTATTTTACATATTCTAAATTTTTATTTATTTTTGAATATTTATATATTGTTTTTATTCTATTTCTCTATTTAGATCTTTTTAATTTTAAATAATCCTGATTTTATTTTTTCACTAGAATATTTATAACCTGGTTTTAATTGACCTAATTTATTTCCAGATTGATATATACCTTTATGTTTTCTTACATATATTTTTTTATTTTTTTTCTGTATAATTTTACTTTTTTTCTTTGAACCACCTCTTAAAATTTGAAGTGGGAAATCAAATTTTCTCCTTCTGTATTGATATTTTAAGATATTTTTTAGTTCTTTTTTTGAATCTTTACCCCAATCGCTTATTTTTTTTTCTACCATTGGATAAGTAATTGTATTTTTTTTAGGATTTTTTTTAGGATTTTTTCTAAGTGTATTTAAAACATTTTGTTTCCACTCATTAATACTCTTTTCTGTTAAATAATTCCAAATAGTATCCGTTGTTTTTTTTTCACCTACTACTTCCTCATTGAATTTATAAAATCTTATTTGTCTGTTAAAAGATGGATTACTTTCTGTTCCATGAAATTCTTTATCTGATAACATTATTAAACGCCTTTGTCCGTTATATTTTTTATTAAATATATCCAATAATATATTTTTTAATAAATCGCTTACATCCTGTGGTGGTTGGACTGCTTGTAAAGGTCGAGACTTAGTTAATACTTCTATATCATTATTGAAATAACCTAATAACATATTTTTAATATTTTCACAAAATATTTGTATAAGATCTCGATATATGGTGTTACTAAATTTATTAATATTACAATCAATATAAATATAAACCATATAACCCTCCATATAACCTAGTGGTATTCTATTTGGATTCGGTTCAACAGGTACTAATATAAGTTTTTTACTAGGAACAACATCAGTAATAATACCACTCTTACCATCAGGAACAACTTCAGTAATAATACCACTCTTACCATCAGGAACAACTTCAGTAATAATACCACTCTTACCATCAGGAACAACTTCAGTAATAATACCACTCTTACCATCAGGAACAACTTCAGTAATAATACCCCTCTTACCATCAGGAACAACTTCAGTAATAATACCACTCTTACCATCAGGAACAACTTCAGTAATAATACCCCTCTTACCATCAGGAACAACTTCAGTAATAAT
>Ga0233432_10002314_pt1 | contig 17730 bp, 18 predicted proteins | sample SI_122_August201_6_FD_179870 | JGI IMG/M metagenome (GOLD analysis project Ga0233432, IMG submission 179870) | Seawater microbial communities from Saanich Inlet, British Columbia, Canada - SI_122_August2016_10_MG | ecosystem: Environmental > Aquatic > Marine > Inlet | place: Canada: British...
AGCTGAATGTTTTTGGTGCGCCGTTGGAGGTGTGTTGTAAAAAGCCCATGACGGGTTTTTACCGAGATGGTTATTGCAATACGGGTCCTATGGATACCGGCACGCATACGGTTTGTGCACATATGACGGAGGAGTTTCTGGCATTTTCCGCTCGGGCTGGAAATGATTTAAGTACTCCGCGTCCAGAATATGATTTTCCGGGTTTGCAGCCTGGCGATCGGTGGTGCCTTTGTGCCCGTCGCTGGCAAGAAGCCGAAATGGCGGGCTGCGCTCCTGATGTTTGGTTGCGCAGAACCAATATGAAAACCTTGCAAATTGTTTCTTTGGAGGCATTAAAAAAACATGCGTTAGATGGTGTTTAACGCTATTTCAATTGCTATCGGCGGTTAGCCGCGTTTTACTGGAAATGCATCTATGTGGTCGAGCGTGGCGTCTATGTGGCATGTAGGTGTTTTGAGTTTTTAGTATTTTATGTGGGCTGTATCAGCCCGCTCAGGAGGGACCTATGACAAGCCCAACCAGTATTAGAGATTGTATGCATCGCAATCCCCTTACCATTCATCGAGCTGCGCCCCTGGTGAAGGCAATAGAGTTGCTGGTGGAATTTAGACTGACAGGGCTGACTGTTATCGACCATGATGCTGTTCCTTGCGGGAAGATTACAGAGCTAGATTGTATTCGTGCAGTGCTCACGGCTATCTACAATGACGGCAGTCCTGAAAACATTCAGGTGGAACAAGCGATGACTGAGCATATTGACGCCTGTAGTCCTGATGAGACGATCGTGGAGGTGGCTCAGCGAATGATCGACTCTAAGCAACGACGGAATGCCGTCACACACCAGGGAAAATTAGTTGGTCAAGTAAGTTCCAGTAACATCTTATGGGCGTTGATGGAGCATGCCAGAAAGAGGCTCGACACCTAGCTTGATCGCCGCAAACAATCAACGGTACATTCAGCCCGATATGGCCGCGCGGCTACTGACGGTATGGTTTAAGGGGCAGTTTAAATTTGGTGTTTTATTCGTGCTGTTTGGAGGCTGTTGGTTTTCACTAGCAAGCACCAGGCCAGTGGTGATGCCGGGCAACAAAAAAACTGTTCGGACAAATCAGCCTGCTGGAGATCAATGCCTTACACAGGGAGTCGGCAAGACATGCGGGCGGCCCTATTGAAGCCTTGAATGAGGCAGGCTATTCAAGGACATCAGTGGATTTCGTGCTTGGCTAACGTTAGGTGATAACTAACGCGCCATAGTTGCAGACCAATCGCTGGCGATAAGCGCGGCCTCTTGGTCTGCTGACAATGCAATATCGGTTGCCGTTTGATCGATAAATTGCTCGATTGGATGGCTGGTTTCAGCACTAGCGGTTCGATAGCCACCTTGCTGCTCCAAAAATACTTCACGACCGATAACCTGAGTTACCCAGCTCTTTCCGCCCTTACACGCGACGCCCCTCCAATGGCTGGCGTCTGAGGCCAGCATAAACTCACGACACCACTGTCCGTCTGCAGCGGGAAAAGTCAGGACCACCCGCAGCGCGCGCTCATCATCAACGTTGCTCCAACCATCGGCCGCAGATGGCTCTGTACTTAAAGCCTTTGCGAGTACGGCATCCATCTGCGGTGTGTCAGAGAGAGGAGACGTCCAAAGGTTATTAACCGTCACAATGGCAGTGGCAACCAATACGGTCGCGGCCATCGCAAATTTATAAATCGGCGTTGATGTTCGGTTATCCCTTGCGGCGTAGTTTGCCAAGCGATCTGCGACACCGGTGTTCACGGTATTATCTTGAGCTCCAATCACAGTTGTGAAGGCCGCATCATTAGCTCGAAATTCCTCCAGTCGCGCACGAAGATCCGAATCTGTTGCGAGCCGTACTTCCAGATCAAGGCGCTCATCAGCAGAGCATTCTCCATCGATGAGTCGACTGAGTAGCTCGTCGTCACGTTGTCTAGCAATGTCTAGCGTATGAATATCCGCCACCAAATATCTCCTTACCTTACCCACCCATCGCCGGGCTTTCTAGCTCCGACGTACCCCGAGTTTAAATGCAGGGTGCACTCAGCCGATTTTCTCAGCGAGGCTGCGCCGCGCTCGAGCCACTCGGCTCATTACTGTCCCTATAGGGATGTCGAGTACTTCTGCCACCTCTGCGTACGACCTACCCTCAACTGCTACCAAAAGGAGCACGGTTCTCTGCTCCTCTGACAGGGTATTGATGGCCTGTTCAACGCGCTCAAACTCTAATCGCTCAAGACCACCCGCATCGGTAACACCCAGATCGCTATTGCCAGTGGCTTCAGCCTTGGCAAAGCGGCTCCTTACCTCACGAGCGCGAAGCTCATCCAACCACAGATTACGACACACCCTGTATGCCCATTTACCCGCGTGAGCATCCTCGGGCATACCACGTTCCAGTACCCGTTCTACCGTAAGTTGCAGTAAATCATCAGCATCATGATGATCACCCGTAAGTGAGGTACTGAACCGCTTTAAACCGGTCAGTTCATTCATTAATACAGCTTTTTGATTTGCGGTAAGCTGACTCATAGAGGGCCTGTTACAATAAAGACGTGTCAAAGGTTGCTTTTATTCCCAATCACTTGGGGAATGTAGGTCAACGCTGAAACGTCTCTACACTATTAAGGCCTTACTTCTTGGCCAAGGACCTGAATCATGCCCACATTGCTGGTAATGACGCAACGTAATAGTGCCGCACGGGTTTGCGCACTGCTTTTATTGACGCTAGCCCTTTCAGTGGCTGCGGCTTCCGCTCGTGCGCAGTTAACGTTCGGCGGGGAGAGTGGAGCAGATGAGGCGGCTGAGGAGGCCGCAGAGCAAGAAGTGGAGCAGCAAGTTGAGGATCAAATAGAGGAAACAGTGACCGAGGAGGCTACTGAAACAACAGAAGAACAGGTCGCTGATTCTGTAGAAGAGCAGGTTGTCGACGAGGTGGTCGATGCGGTTGAGGATGAATTAACGTTTGGTGGGCTCCCTGAACCGGTTGAAGACGAAGTTGAGGAGCAGGTTGAAGAGCAAGTTGAGGAACAGCTAGAGCAGCAGGTCGCCGAGGGCGCTGAAGAGTCGGTAGAAGAAACGATTGCCGAGCAGACTGAAACGGCACTTTCGGATGAGATCGAGGAAGCCACCGAGCAACAGGTTGTCGATGTCACTGAGGAGACTGTTGAAGAGGAAGTTGAAGCTGAAATTGAAGAGTCAGTGGTTGCCGCCGCCGAAGATTCCGTATCTGAGAGCGTTGAAGATGAAGTCGGTGTTGTGGTCGAGGATGCCGTCGAGCAATCAGTCGCTGATGCGACAACGGACGTTGTTGAGGAGGAAGTGGCTGACTCCGTTGAGCAAGCCGCAGTGGAAACAGCGGAAAGCCAGGTGGCTGACGCGGTCGATCAGGCTGCGGAGGCATCGGCTGAATCGCAGGTTGCTCAGTCGGTTGACGAAGCTGTCGAAGCGTCTGCCGAAGAGCAGGTAGCTGAGGTAGTGGAACAGGCTGCAGAGGCCACCGTTGAGGAGGTGGTAGCAAGTGCTGCCGTGTCTGATGTGGAAGCTGAAGTTGCCGAGACAGCGGAGGCCAGTCTCGAAGGTGTTATTGCGCAGCAGATTGAGTCCAAAGCGGTGATTGCATCAGAAGCCTTAGCGATTCAGGGCGCCGAGGCGCGCCTCACGGCTGAAGTCGATGAGATGATAGATGCCATTGAAGTCGGAATAAATGTCGACGCTCGCCGGATTCTGCAGGGCCAATGGTTGGTAATGGCCGAACCCAAGGTTTTTGTAGAGCTAGCCAGTGAGGGTTATATCTTTGATGAGTTTACAGAGCTTCCCGGCTTGGGGCTTCGGCTGGCTGAGGTCGCTGCTCCTGCGAGTTTCGATATCTCAAAAACTCGCGACGGCATTATGGACGTAGTGGGTTCAGATCGAGCTGAGGTTGACTTAAATCACATTTACACCGCGGGAGCGCCCGAGCCACAGAGTTATGAGATGGGGATTTCTCCTATTGATGCCATGTCTTTTCCTGAGAATCTCGCAACTCAGGAGCTTCGCATCGGCATCGTGGATAGCGCGGTCGACACAACTCATCCAGTGTTTGCGTCAGCAAAAATTTCATCGCGCCCCTTCACTGAGGCTTCAAATTTGCCCAACTTCCATGGTACAGCAATTGCATCGATCATCGCTGGAAACGTTGCTCCTCTGCGTGGGCTGGCGCCCCAAGCAGAGCTCTTTGCGGCTGCTGTGTTTGAACAAGATGAAGCGCGGGGCGAGATCGCGAGCACGGTAAGTCTTGTGCGCGCACTAGACTGGTTGTTGTCTTCGAAGGTTGACGCCATCAATCTTAGCTTGGCAGGCCCGCCAAATCGTCTACTTGAGGTAGCACTCAAACGCATCGCGGAACAGGACGTTATGGTCCTAGCTGCGGCAGGCAATGGTGGGCCCATGGCTATGCCTCAGTATCCGGCCGCTTATCCTAGCGTGGTTGCGGTAACCGCAGTAGATCAGCGGGGAAGAGCGTTCAGATTGGCTAATCGCGGGGATTATCTGGACCTGGCGGCCCCTGGGGTTAATATGCGACATGCGGTGGCGGGTGGCGGTTATGCCTCCTCTTCGGGTACGTCCTTTGCAGTGCCATTTGCAGTAACGGCTGCGGCGTTGTTAAAACATCAGGAGCCGGGTATCGATGTCATCGCTCGGTTGTATGCGGAGGCGACTGATATTGGCCCGCCCGGACGCGATGACATATATGGATATGGCTTGTTGACCCTTTGAAGAGTTAGAACGTAATTTCTACTCGGGTCCCCACTACGGACTGGTCATAGTCTGCTGAGGGTAGATTGGACTGGTAATCGCTGTAGCCGCCGTAGATCTGCCAGTTAATGCGTTCAGTCAGGGGAATTTCGAACTCAATTGCCGCCCTGATTCTGTCATCGCTTCTTCGTACGCCTATACTGGGAGTTGCTTCTTGGTAGTCTCTGTTCTCGTAACGCAACCCAAGTTCCAGTTTCGATAGCCTGGAGAAAATCTCATATCGCTGCACAAATCTCAATTTTAGCTGATGAGCGGTGTATTTAAAGCGAGCAGCCTGACTATCTTCCTCCCGGTAGACATAACCAAAGTTGATGTAGCGGCGTAAGCCACGCCAAAAATAATAAGCGTCGAGCTCTGCGCCATGATTCTGAGCGTCTCGGCCAGGCCGTCTGGCGATTGTTTTATCACCAAAGACGTAAGCTCCACGCATGAACCATCTTTTGCTGATGAACCCGGAAAGTGATGGTGATGCTCGGTGATAGGTGAGAAAGTCATTGCCGTCGAGCCGCGCATTAATATAAAAATAATTTATGCCCGCAGTTACGCTTTTCAACTTGGAGCTGATGTTGACCCCCAACGTGTGCGTCTCCCGACTCAGAAAATCGAAATCTTGATAGTCAACACGCGAATATCCATAGGAAGCGGAAGCCGATGTTTTATCGGTGAGGTCGTGATCTAGCGAGATGCTGCCATTCAAAAGTAAGCCACCGTCCCCCACATTGGTGTCACGATCTACTTCATCGACAGTGACATTGCTGTCGTATTCATACCCCAAGCTGAGTTCGCCCGATACGACTGTTTCTGAGGATACTTTGCTGCAAAAAGACACGAAGGCAGCGAGTGCAAGGTAAAGCAGCGGCCTCGTTTTTTGTCTAAATGATATTAAGTTGGTTGAATGCATGGATTGGGATCAAGTAGGCCTCGTCGGAGAGGCTACAGCATGACCATAGGCACCACAACAAACGGGTTTGGTGCATGAGGAGCCACGCCAGCTCTGGTACAATTTCTATTCAAACGACGGGAGACTTGGAACAATGTCTGATCAAGATCAACAAATGGAAGCCACTAACCGATTCATCAGCGTAGCGAATGAATTGAAGGACAGTGGTGTGCCTGTGCATGTTATTTCATGGTCAATGCTCACCGCTGGCGCGGTTTATTCGACATTTTCAGTGGCAGGAAATACCGGGGGCCTCAATCCGTCAGGTGTAGACAAAGTTGTTGACAGCTTTCGTGATTGCATGAATCAGGTGCAGGAAGCTCGCAAAGCTGAATTAAGCGGGGCGGGGGCAGAACTGGAAAACGAGCAGTCCTAAATGGCATCGTGTATTACCTCTGTGGTGCGACGCATAAAACGTTTGCATGCCTGCAATTTTTACGTCGGGTCTCTTTCTGGGGCATAGTAAGTTTAATCGCCAAACCCATTAGACGCTTCTAGTGGCCAGCGTTTTTGCGCTGATTGCCTGCGTTGATAACATAAAGCGAGTTGCTGCACTGCCAGTCCTAGCCTCTGTGGCCGATATTTCTCTGAGCCCAAGGCGACTTGGGCAGCTAGCCACACTCAGCGTAAAAACTTCGCTAGGAAGAAAATAGAATCGTATTGGGTGCTCTGGATTCACGTGCCTGAATTAGCGCAGATTTGGCAGCAATTATAAGTCCCTCGGGGGTTTTGCTGTGCTGCGGTGCCGTGGCAGCGCTAGCGACTACGTTGAGACTCAGGGCTTCGTCAGCCACGGTCACGGGCAGTCTTAGCTGGCCCAGCAGTCGCTCTGCCGCGGAGCCAACACCCTGAATATTATCTAGATCACAAAGGACGATACAAAACTGATCCGCGTCCAAAATAGCCTCACCAAGGGCATCGTAACCACGGCTGGCAAAATCGGACCGGCGGATTGAATTTAAGATGCGCGATGTCATTTCTCTCAGGACGTTATCGCTGACTTCCCGACCCCTTGTTCTCAGGATGTCTCGGATGCTACAAACCTCGATTAGAACTAAACCCATGCAGCGATGCTCTGCTGCTGCAACACGCATACCCTGTGCCATATGCTCCAGCAACTGATGACGGTCAGGCAAACTTGTCACTGGGTCGAGAGTAGCGGGGTCACCAATATTTGAGCGCGTCTCATCCAGTGGCGGCTCAGTGAGTCGATCTTCCGGCGCTGATGTTGTCTCATCGTTGGTTGGGACGCTACGAGCGGATTCCATTTTTTGGGGCAGGTTCTTCTGATCAGATCGCTCTGTCTGTGCTGTGCGCTGGCTAATGCTTACCCGCGATCGAACCGCGAAATAATAAAACGCCAGCAGCATTGTGGCGCTTATTATCATCGACATTATGAGTGCTTGCCAAAGTGTAGGAATAATAGTTTCGAGAATGTCGCCGAGGAAAATTCCCTGCTCAATATAGCCTGCGACAAACGGGAGGGGCTGGTCAGCCTTCTGTAACAGGGTTTGTTGATAAGCAGATCGCGGTACATCTGTGCGCAGTGGATCAATAAGGGAAAAGACGGGCGTAGACATTTTGAACTGTGCATCCATGAAGGGAATGGCCGCTAAAGCTCCTCGGTAGTACGCTTCGCTGTTGTGCGCAAATAAGTCTACGGCGGTCAGCACCTCCAATCTATTTCTAAACGTTCTGATAAATTGGGTTGTGCCGCGATCACTGTCACGTCGCGGGGCCTTAGCTAAAATTTCCCCGTCAACATGAAGCACACGCAACCATATTTTTTGGGGTTTTGTTTCAAGGCGCAATTTTAGTAAGAGCGCTTCTCGGATCGCAGATTGGTTTCTGAAGTGTAAAAGCGGGGAAAGCGTCGCGTTGATCGACACCATGTCTTGAGCAGAGACTGCCAGCTGTGTTTTTCGTTGCTCTAGTGCGCCAAAACTAAGCCCTATTGTTAAAACAACAGTGCCAAGCAGTGTAACCACAATAGGGATGAGAAGTTTTGGCAAATCTGGAGGCAAGCGCAACGGGATAATCGAGGCGCTAGGTGGCCGTATTGGGGTAGCGATCGGTCAATCGCTGGGGCAGGCCGTTAGCAGTCACCAGGTAGGCATGCTCTCTACCTAGCTCGTAAGGATTGAGCACGCCGCAACTGTGGGCAACGACCTCGACTTCATGCAAAAGGTTTCTCGCGTAGTTCGCCACCCGAACAGCTTTAAGCTCAGGATCAAGACCCTTCTGCAGTTTTGGGTCATGGGTTGTAATACCTGTTGGGCAGGTGTTTTTGTTGCATTGCAGAGCCTGAATGCAACCTAGGGCAAACATAAATCCTCGAGCTGTATTGACACTGTCAGCGCCTAAGCAAAGTGCCGCAGCCACACCGGAGGGAGTACTCATCTTCCCCGAAGCCATAACTTTGATCCGTTCTCTGAGCCCATACTCAATCAGCTTATCGACGACCCAAGGCAGGCTGCTGTCAGCGGGCAGGCCTACATTGTCCATTAAGCTTTGTGGTGCCGCGCCGGTGCCACCATCAGCACTGTCCACCGTCACGAAATCTGGCGCGTAGTCTAGTCCCTGAGTCTGAATAGCCTTACAGAAGTCATCGAGCCACTCGGGTTGACCCAAGACAAATTTAATACCCACGGGTTTTCCGGTTACCTCTCTGACTCGATGGATCATACTTAGTAGATCGTTCACCGAACCGATATCAATGTGTCGATTGGGGCTCAGCGAATCTTGCCCCATGGGTATCCCTCTTGTGCTTGCAATAACCTCAGTCACTTTTTCGGCCGGTAAAATGCCGCCCTTGCCAGGTTTTGCGCCTTGAGAGAGCTTAATTTCGAACATCTTGACCGAAGCGTGGGCGGCAACCTCCTCGAGCTTGTCATCACTTAAGGTGCCATCAGTGTCACGTACCCCATATTTTGCAGTGCCAATTTGAAAGACGAGGTCGCATTGCCCTTTGAGATGAAAAGGGGCGAGTCCGCCTTCCCCTGTGTTGAGTAAAATGCCGGCTTTGGCGGCACCCATAGATAGGGCCTGAATGGCGGGTGCCGATAATGCGCCATAGCTCATGGCAGAGACGTGAAATACCGAATGGGTTTTGTAGGGGGCACGGGCATAACCCCGTCCAAAGCACAGGGGGGTTTTCGCTGACTGCTGGGTTTCTTCATCAAGCTTAGGAAATGCACTGTTGAGAAATAGTATGTCGCCTGGCGTGTGAATGGGTTTGGTTGAGCCGAAGGCAATGGTGTGGTCAATATCTTTAGCTGCTCTGGCAATCCAGCCGCGCTGTGCCCTGTTAAATGGCAATTCTTCCCGATCCATCGCGAAAAAATATTGTCTAAAAAAGACGCCCATATGCTCGAACAGGTAGCGGAAGCGCCCAATCACCGGGTAATTTTTACGAATTGCCTGCTGAGACTGAGTGACGTCTATAATGTAGACCACGACGACAGTAACAACGCCGACTAGAATTAAAGTGGCCATGAGCAAGGCGCTGAATTCAATAACCTGCATTAGGAAGTCGTGTATTTTGACCATGTGGAAGGCCCCTCCGGCTTTTTATAAATTACCCAAGATGATGTTTTAACATGAAACCAGAACTGTTGATGTTGTTTATTCCCACCATTGCCGTGGTGTCGCTTACCCCCGGCATGTGCATGATGCTGGCGTTTTCTTTGGGCATCTCAGAAGGCTATCAGCGCACACTATGGATGATGATTGGGGAGCTTTTCGGTGTGGCAGTGGTGGTTAGTATCACCGTATGGTTGCTGCAGAATATGATGCGGTTCGATCCTATTTGGTTTCGGGGGATTATGGTGGTGGGAGCCCTCTACCTGTTATGGGTTGCTCGCGCCCTTTGGCTGTCTGAACCGGCAATTAACGAGGGCGGGCTCGAGGGAAGCCTCTCGGTACCAACCTTGGTGGTACTGGGTTGCACCACGGCTGTAATGAACCCCAAAGGCTGGGCATTTATGCTGGCGCTACTGCCCGGATTTATGGTGCCTGATGAGCCTATCGCCAATCAGCTGGCCGGATTTTTGTCGGTCATCATGGTGACCGAGTTCCTGTCTATGAGTCTTTATGCTCTCAGCGGGCAGTGGTTGCGTAAGCGTATGAGCACGGGTGCTCAGCTACGCTGGCTTAACAAGCTGGCTGCCATACTCATGGTTATCGTTTCGACGCTAGTACTTTTTTAACAACGACGGTCTTAAGGCCGCTGGGCCATATGGTCACCGATTAACGTTGACAAGTAGTCGCCCACGAATTTTTCCTGCGAGTACGTCTGGCCCGACATCAAGCGCGTCAGCTAAGCTGATTTCCTTGACCATACTTGCCAGCCGGGTTCTGTCGAGATCATCTGCTAAGCGCCGCCAAGCCCCCTCGCGGGCCGACAAAGGCGCCATAACACTGTCAATGCCATAGAGCGTTATCCCTCGTAATATGAATGGCATGACGGTCGCTGGTAGCGCGGGGCTTTCGGCAAGGCCGCAAGCGGCAACCGCTCCACCATAGCGAGTTTGCGCGCAGGCATTGGCAAGGGTTTGTCCTCCGACGGCATCAACAACACCAGCCCAGCGTTCTTTTTGAAGTGGGTTTCCCGCGGTGCTCATGGTGCCGCGATCAATGTACTCACTGGCACCCAGTGCTTCGAGATACGCGCCTTCGTTGGTTTTTCCCGTCGAGGCAACAACGTTAAAGCCCTGAGCTGCCAATAGAGCAATCGCGACGCTCCCCACGCCGCCGCTTGCCCCGGTGACTAGAATGTCACCCTCTGCCGGCTTGGTGCCGTGTTTCATGAGTGCCTCAACGCACAGTGCCGCGGTGTAGCCCGCGGTGCCAATACACATGGCCTCTCGGGTTGACAGGGCATCGGGTAACTTGACCAGCCAATCACCCTTGACCTGCGCATACTGAGTCAAGCCACCCCAGTGGCCTTCGCCCATACCCCAGCCGTTAACTACAACGCGGTCGCCCACCTGCCAACGCTCGTCCTGACTACTTTCGATCACGCCCGCCAGATCAATGCCAGGCACGAGGGGGTAGCTGCGTATGATGGGTCGGGTTCCGGTCAGCGCTAAGCCGTCTTTGTAATTGATCGTGCTGTAGTCGACGCGGACAAGGACTTCGTTGTCGGGTAAATCCTTAAGTTCCAGGGTCTCAAGGGACACGGTTTGCTCCCTATCAGTTTGTCTGGCGATCAAAGCGTTAAACATCCTTGGTTTCCTTTCGTTGTTAACTAACAGCCTCGGTACCTTTATGGGCTACCCGCCATAGAAATAAAATTAGTTGAATCAATTGCCTGTCTAGCGTCACACAAGGTATGAAAATTTCGTGATCTTATTAGGCTATTGCAGTTCAGGGACTTGCAACTTCTAAACGCTTTTCAATGGATTCCTTGCTGGGGGTGACTGTATTACAAAAGGGTAGGCCAAGAAAAGTTCGGTCACATGCCTAATCTTGCAGCGACCAAGTCAACAGACAGTTTAGGCTGCGATTGACCCCACAGACTGTCCCTCTAGGCCCGGTAGGGCAGGCGGATGAGTCCCGCTAGTTTGTAAGCAACAGTGTTTCTTATAAACGGCTAACTGCAGCCCTCGAGGTCAAGGTCAGCTGGGACGTATTCGCTCATTTGCTTCGGCATGAGGCCCTTAACCATTTCGGCGATTGTTTTTAGCTGATCGATATCAAGCTCCATTAGGTCATCGGCAATACGGCCTACCCTTACCGAGTGCAGTATCTGATGGGCTCGATACTCTTTACGCTGAATGATCATGGAATCGACGCTGACCACGCTGCATAACTCGTGTACGGCGTTAATAGACGGGGCCACTTTGCCTGAAAGGCAGGACCGAACGGTTTCCTCGGATACCGTGTCTAACTTGCCAGTCGCATAAGTGGTGAGGTTGTTTAGCCCGAAGTAGGCCTTCAAATTTGCTGCTAACGCCTTATTGGGTTTCATCTAGTGGTTCCCCCTCAGAATTTATTGTGGCTGTGGTGACAGTGTGAGTGAGAGAGGCAAAGTGGTGATGTGCCGTTGCCGCCAAGGTGTTGGCCAACTGCGACAGATCTCATTTAAAGGAAGTACGCAACCCCAGGAGGAGGCCTGACGCGTTCGGCACAGTTATTGACGCTTGATGTCCAGCGCTTATCCTTTAAGCGGAGCAGAATAACCCAGCTGGTCACTTTACGGAGGCCCTTCGTAGCCTTGGTGAGTTTGGTAAAGGATTGAGCCGTCTACCAGCACTACTAGAAGGGCGAGGGAAGCCATAGCGCCGCTGCAACCTTTTATGTTTAAGCGTTATTCCTCACACCCCAACGACCTTTTCTTCGGTTCAGCGCTACCCGCAAATAGGTTGACGCTTAATGACAAGGCGCCGAAGGCTTGTCTCTCCGATAATGCGATTACTTTAGGAGTAGCCATAATGAAATCAATACGTTTGAACGCATTTATTTTCGCAATTGCGTCTATCGCCATGCTTTTACTGGCTGCGGAGAGTGGGGCAGCACAAGAGAAGGCTTTAGTGTGCAAAGGCGCAGGATACGAAGGCGCGGCAACGGGTTTGTTTGAGGGAGAATAAGTTGCGACTGAATGGGGTCTCAACCGCCATTGTACAATCTACAAAGGGTAAACAGGTTCTTTTATTGGGTGATCATGGATAGATGGCTCTGCAATCGTCACGAGCGTTATTCGATACAACGATGCAATTTAGCCTAACGGTAAAAGGTGAGCTCAATGACTCAGGCATTTGTCGCCCCGCCAAAGAAAAGCGTTTCTGATCAGCCATGAATAACCCGCGCACTAGAGCTTCCAACTGGCCCGTCTTCGACGAAAGCGGCACGCATGTGGGCGATATTATCCGCCAACGTGGATCGACGCTGTGGAGCCTTCAGCGTCGTGGTATGCATCGCCCGTTTAAGCGGGATATTCCCTCACTGGACGCGGCAAAAGCATTGGCCGCTGAATACCCGCAGGTTTGGGCGGGCACGAATTTTAAGCTGGGCCAGTCGCTTAAATTTAGTGCGTTTTGTGTAATCCTGCTCGCTGCTTTCGCCGTCGCAGTTTAATTTGCTGCTGTGAGCTACCGGTGTCTTTGGTACCAAGCTTAAAAATTAAAGCCAACAGTGACACCAATTACGGCGACTTTGTCATCATCCACGAAATCCACCATTGCGTGGGGGGAAACGATCAAATCGCCAACTTCGAGCTCATATAAAACCCCTGTACGAAATAAAAATTCGCTCTGAGTTTCTGCACCAGCCTCATGTTGGGCCCACTCAACGCCTGGGCCGGCATAAACTGCCCATCGATTCAAGCGATAACCAAGGGTCAAGGCTACGATGCTAAAGTCTAAATCACCGAACGCATGCTCTATTGCGGGCGTAATAAACCACCTATCACTGAGCCGCCGCTCGTACTCCAAGCCCAGTGTGCTTGCCCGCTGACGCCGGCCTTCGCTTGTTACTCCAAGAAAGGCCGAAACGCTGTTTAAGTGGTGACCTGGTTCGGCACCCTTGACTGGAGCGACTAATGCCAAGCTGATCAATGCAAAAATCGATGCGTTTCTGATTGACTGTTTCCGATCTAAAGAGTCTGACGAGTCTATACGGGGGGTAAGATTAGGTTTTTAGCAAAAAGCGTCAACGATGGATTGGCCCTGCCAGAAACTTACGAGAGCGAGTGGTAAAAGTGATGGTTAGCGACAGTTTAGGCAGCCACACAAATTATAAAAAGGTACTGACAAGGGTTTTGGCTTCCCCCTCCCTAGGCGGCCTAACCAGATGCCTCAACGAGTGCGTCGGTGTCACCCTGGGATGCCGTTAAAGATTGCAGATTCGTAACATCAGCAACCGCATCTTTTGCATTGCTTCTTGTGAAAATACTTTGCGATACGTTTAAGGCATAGTAGCGCGCCGCCTGCCGCTTATAGTCCAACACGACACTATCAGTATTCCCATTAGCTTTAGCACCAGTAATGAGCAGCACAACCATTTCGGACTCGGTAACGCGACCGCTGGTGAGGTCTGATGACCAATAAGCGACGTCGGAGTTAGTCGCGGAACGAGCGAATAAATTTAGATACATCGCCCTCACAATCGCTTCGGCCCCCGATTGTATAAGACCATTATTGGCGCCGATGCCCGACGCCCACTCAGCGCTAAGAGTCATGTCATTGGTAAGCTTTTTTAGCGCAACTCCAGAGCTCTTACCGGCAGCAACTGCATCGTCGAGCTCTTGTGCCCAGTACTCCAATCCATTTGGATCAGGCGCGCGGCCATGTAAGCCAATGTAGGCCTCACTTATTTCATCTAAGGATTTTTCTGAAGTAAAGCTGACATCCGCTACGAAGCTGGCTATCGCCCAGCAGTCTCCATAAAGAGGCTCTGCTGTATACACGTTGTAATGCAGCGACCCCGGACATGTTCCCGTTACTTCATCCAATTTGTAGCCGTCGGCAGGTTGAAACGTGATCTCTACCTCAGCGTCTACTCTAGCGAGCATCGAGGGATGGCCTACTACTGAGCCACTGGCTCCGGCCGCAGCTCGGACTACGCCGTAGTCGCCATCGTAGTCATCGTCAAAAAAGATGTGGGTGCCTTCGACCTCCTCTCCCGTCTCAGGATTTTTATAGGTGAAAAAGGCTTCAGTAATTTCTGAGCCAAGCGGCTGATCAACCCCTTCGCCACAATAACCCCGGCCCGAGTACCCACCGGCCGGTAAAACAAATTCACCCTCTTCAAACGTGCCAGTATAATAGGTTGATCTGTCTACTCGCAGAAACGTTTGAGACATTACCTCAACAGCGTACTGCGAGCTGTTACTTATACCTAACCCTCTGTAAGGCGTCCCATCCTCACAAGAGGCATATCTAGCTTGCTCTTGAATTGCAGCATAGTCGAACCCTCGGCCCTCATAACCTGCAACAATAAATTTTGTGTTACTCAGTGTTCGTTTGTTATCTGCTGAATCAGAGTACGCAGGCGACATACCACAAGGGTAACCAAGGCAGTCGCTGTCGGGATTAGAAAATACAGCAACAGTTTCTTCATAGGCATCTCTGTAGGCCCCCATGATCGTATTGAACACTGCGGATCGCCCCGTGCCAAAGCTGTAGTCGTAAGCTCCACCAGCATAAATATTATCGTCACCACGGTGGTGCGCAGCGCCTAAGTTGTGGCCTATTTCGTGGGTGAAAGCGTCTTCGCTACAATAACTTCCAAATCCCTCTTGGGGCTTCCACTCTGTGATGCCATTTGTCTCCTCACGATACCCTAAGCCTTCGTAGACGCTGTAAGAGGCCAGCCCACAGTTTGGTACCTCATCCTCTTCACCCTTATCAACTCTTACGACATGAACGAGATCAGCATTGAGTGCGGCTCGGTCTTCATCGGTTAGCACAAAGGGGGCTTCTCTGTTTTGCAGCAACTCCAGAACAGCAGTATTGTCCTGAGCACTGCTAATCGTCACAGGTATTAGCCCAGCAAGGTTAAGCGTTAATGCAATTCCGGTTCTAGCGTAGGCTAGGTTGCTGTATTCAAATAGGTAGTCGACGGTGGCTTCTGGTGTCGACATTTTGCTGTCGTAATAGACCAGTACATCAATCTCGGTATCAGCGTTATACACTGGGTAAACCGTTCCAGTGCCCGCAGCTGAAGTTGTGATTTTGTTCTGCTTGTAGAGTGAACGAGTTTTAACGTCGATAGGGTAAAGTTCGAGTAATTGCCTGCCGGAATCAGGCCGACGAAGCTCTGGAGCGACGGCAGCTTTATCAATAAGAGTAGGTAATGCAGAATAATCCCGCTGTTGTAATGCGGGAGATCCGCCCTCAGAAAAAATTCTGTAAAAGTCAGGGCCTTTGGCTAATGAACCTTGCAGCTGACCGTGGGCAGTGATGACCAGCACAAACGTGCCGTTGCCTTTCGTAGTGCCTGACAGAGAACGATTACCTAATGAGGAGAGTGTAGACCTCACAATTGTGACGTCGTACGTGCGCCCACGGCCATTTGAAACCTGCAGCACCTCACCTACGGGGAAACCCGCGCTATACAGTTCTGCGGTCGAGAGATTACGCCCATCATCCAAAGCGAAGGTCACAGAAGGCTCTGCCTTCGCGAGGGAGGCAGTCAACATCAGAAAAAATATAGGCCATAACCTCGTAAGTCCCGACACGCTCAGTCTCTATCCTCTCAGTGATCATTAAAAACATTAATAAATGTCAATGTGATAAGCAATATTACAGAGCGTCCTAGGGCAACGTTTGGCATTAACCTACAAATAGTAAATAGGTGGCGACAATTGCAAGATAAAAAAACCGCACTTGGCGGGCAAAGGACACTCAAACTTTCACTGTGTCTATTATTGAGCGCAAGGCCTTCGGGGGATTGGCAGGAGACGCCGAGTCATCAGACTGTGGCGATACTGCAAACGCGCCATGGCTACCCTTGCAGTCAATCCGGCCGCCCAAATACATCAAAGGTGAACTGCCAGGGTTGATTATGTTCACTGCTTTGCTAAAGTTTAGGCTAAGGACTCCAGCGTGCTAAACAAATGAAAAAGCAAATCTTGTCGGTAGCTATCGTACTTGCGCTATTTTCAATCGGTGCTACCGCAGCTCAACCAGGCATCTTTATGAAGCTGCTTCAAGCCATAGAGGCTCACCGAACAGGCGCGATAGTGAAACAGGCCCATGACATAGTAGAGGATGGTGTATATGATCAAAGTAAGTGGGATGACCAAGCTACGTATCAATAGCCGTTTCTTAGCAGGTGTTTTACTTGCTTGCTCATGTGCATCACCTGTTAAGGCTGAGCTCAATACGTTTTCTCCGGGCGATCCAATTCGGTCCTCAGAGATCAACGAAAATTTCGAATATTTAGCGGAAGAAATTGGCAGCCAAGCTCGCAGTGGTTGCAGTGAAAATCAATTGATTGGCATTTGGGGAGCGGAAGCTTCCGAATACGATTCAAACAACGTCGAGTAACATCTGACAGTCCTAATCACTTTTTATATCGACGGTACCGCTGCCCTTGAGGTTACTAAAGGCACGGAGGTTAGCACCTATAGCGCCACTTATTCACTGGATGCAGGTTGCAAACTTGCACTAGATATTGGCTCTGGCGCTAGTCTCGGTAAAGGCTTCGTCGCAATGAATGGTTATGTTCTTACTCTGACCACTCGCGATACAGACGATCCCACCTATGATGAATTTACGTTTTTGAAAATCGGAGAGTGAAGTAACCGCCACTGAGGATGTCTCCGCTGATACCGCGAGTTCCAATTTCGCCGCGCTGGGCCTGTCGAGCACGTATATTTCCGTCTTTAGGCGGATCTATTTTCGCGATAGTCAGCGCACTAGTTCCAGTTGCCGTTCCCAACAACCAAGCATGGCTCCTCTCATAGCCAGTCCTGCCGTCCGCCTTACGGTGCGTTACTGATCTCGCTCGCAATACCTCCGTGCCTCAACCCTTGGTCGAAAGCCACCGTGTGGCTACCCAGATCATCAAGGGTGTGAAGAACTTAATTACATCATCGTTGCCTAGGCTTGGCGCTCCAAAACGATCGATGCCGGTCATCTCTGGGAGTATGAACAGAGCCCAAAACACTGCAGCCAAAAGGCTGATCTTCCAAGCCCAGTGCATTGAGTTTGTCATAAGGTTTGCCATGAGCATCGCTCCTGAGTAATCAGTTAAGTGTGCAGCAGCGAGACAATCCAGCGTAGTGCAATTAACGACTATGTGTTGGCTCAGTCCCGACATCGCCTTCATAGGGGGGGGCTATGGCTTCCCGTGCAGCCAATCCTGCCGTCTGCCCCTCGATGCGCTAGCGGGGCTAACCCTTCCAAGGCAGGACTTTGGGATTGCCTGTCGTAAGCCACAGGCCTAACCAGATAGCGGGTGATAAAGCGTAAAGTATGATTTCGTCCTGATAAATGGTGGAATAATCGCTTACGAACCGCCCCAACTC
>Ga0233432_10002315_pt1 | contig 17729 bp, 17 predicted proteins | sample SI_122_August201_6_FD_179870 | JGI IMG/M metagenome (GOLD analysis project Ga0233432, IMG submission 179870) | Seawater microbial communities from Saanich Inlet, British Columbia, Canada - SI_122_August2016_10_MG | ecosystem: Environmental > Aquatic > Marine > Inlet | place: Canada: British...
TCGTAATCACCTATGTCAGTTGAAGGTCTAAATTTTATTTCCTTTACAGATGTTCTTTTAACTTTTGCTTTTGAAGATGAAATGCTTTTTTTCTTAGCAAATACATGTTTGCCATAGTCCATAAGCTTGCATACGATTGGATCTGACTCAGATGGTGAAACTTGAACTAGATCTAATTCGGACTGTTGAGCCTGTTCCAAGGCATCTCTAAAATCAATTAAACCATGCTTTTCCCCTTCTTTGCCAATGAGCATAACTTTGTCTGCTCTAATTTTTTGATTTATAGGGACTGTATTTTTTTTATTTATAGCTATGATTATTTTCCAATGTAATTGATTAATTAAAAATGATTTTAATTGTGTGGTTATTCATGAAATGTGATTCTATAACAAAACATACCTTATTTAAACAAATTTATGGTTCTAAAATACAATGATCCCAATCATTATTATTTTTCTTATAAAAATTTCTTTTATTAAGTCTATATTCATTGCCTTCCCAGAACTCAATTTCAAATGGCGTAAAAGAGAAGCCACCCCAATACTCAGGACACTTGTTTAAATCACTACATTTGAATGCTTTGTTATATTTTTCTTTAATTTGTGTAAAAGAACCTATTGGTTTTGATTGATTAGATGAAATAGCTAGAGCATTTTTTTCTTTTGATCTGTTAATAAAATACTCTTGATTGAATTGATTTGAAGTTCTCTTGATATTAGCCTTCATTCTGATTTGTAAATTTACAGAAGGCCAATACAACAATGCAGCTATTTGATTATGAGATTGAAAAGAGAGTGCTTTGGGAGAGTTGTAATTTGTAAAAAATATAAATTCTTCATCTGTAATAAATTTAAGATTTACATATCTAGAGTCAACTTGCTTAAGTTCTTGGCTGTAAGATGATATTGATATGGCTTCAATATTTTTTTGACCTGCTATTATGGCTTCATTATATTTTTCTTTAAGGAAAACGTAGGGTTTTTTTTTGCAAATTTTTAAAAACTTAATCATATTAATTTAATAATTACATATTTATTATATAGCTGCTAATTAAAATTTTGAGTCCTTTATTTAAATGAATTAATTAATGTATTTGTCTATTAGCCAGCTAAAAATTTTAACTTAAACAAAAAAGATGATAGTAGAAATAGATATTAATGACCTCCACCTTTAATAATTACTATAATGCCCTTCCAAATTATCCATAAATCAAGACATAATAAACCAAATGACGAGCGCTTCTGATATTGCTCAACATACTCATATTCATAGATTGAATTACCCATTTCAGACGTACCTTTATTAATATGCCCTAGCCCAAGCAAACCACCTTTTAATATTGAACGAGTTACATTTCCTTGATCTTTATCACGCTCATAATGCAAGACTGAAAGCGGTCTTGGGCCAACTATACTCATTTCTCCTTTTAAAACACTCCAAAACTGAGGTAATTCATCGAGATACCATTTTTTTACAAATGTGCCAACAACTGTTCTGCTTTCAGGAGTCCACTCAGCTGAGAAAGCAATCCAGTCATGGCGAGCTGCACCCTCGGGCTCAATAAATCTTTTCTTGATAAGACGAATCTTCCATTTCTTCATTTTTTTACCACCACTAACACCCCAATAATAAAAAAGCATTGGGCCTTTATTTTCTGGCATGATGATACCTTCAATAATGTATGCAATTTTTAAAGCAAAAAGTATAGGTATGCTAAAAGTCACTAATACTAATGCTGTGAGCTTATCAAAAACTAATTTAAAAAATCTAGGTGATAGGGGTTCTTTTATCTCAAATATATGAGCATATTTAGATTTAATTTCATCCGTAGGTGGAGTGTAAGGAAAAGCTTCATTGGGTTCTTCTGAGGTTGAATTTCTATTTATCATCTTATATCTCAATTTAAAAAATTACATAAATTAGTGCCATTCTTCTGGACAATCTTTTTTCCAATCAGCAAAAGCCTCATCGAGACTATATTTAAAATCATAACCATTATCAACCAAGTATGTTGGCAAAATATTGTTTGAACGGGTTAATTTCTTGATTCTTACGGGGCTAAATGGGTGATTTATTCTTAAAGGCTTGGCAATAAAATCGATCAAGTACGCAATCAAATAGAGAAATGAGCTTGGTAAATTTGGAATCCAAACTTTAATTTTTGATACTCTTGCAATAGAAGAAACATACTCTTCAATTGATGGGCCTGGATTCATTGACATATTAAATAAAGACACACCATCTGTTTTTGCCTTTTGGCTGTTCTGAACCCACATCATTGCTCTACATAACTCTTTTACATAAATGCCAGCTTTTCTGGTGTGACGATTAGACATATAAAAAAAATAACGCCTATGAACTGCTTTAATTAAACGCGAAACATTACCTCCTTCGCCAGGGCCAAAAACAACTCCAGGTCTTACAATCACAAGTTGGTGCTGCTTATCTTTTGCTTGCCATATTTGATGAATTTTTTCGGCAGCTAGCTTTGAGCTGCCATATGCTGTTGTAGGTACAGGAATAGATTTCTCATTTCGGACTTCTTCGCTTGGGCCATATGGCGCAATGGAGCTAGAAAATATTATTTTGCTACAACCTGCTTGCTCTGCCCATGAGCAGACGTTTTCTGCACCAAGCAGGTTGCATTCAAAATATTCAAAAGCTTCATGTCCAGGCTCACGATGAACTGCTGCAAAATTAGCAACTAAATCGATCGGTTCTTTAGGCATCCAACTAATTTTCTCTTTAACATCACCTAATATCATTTTAATTTGAGGGTAATCCTTTATCATATTTTTACGAAACTCAAACTGTTTTGAGCTAATTATTTCATGGTCATAAAGGTATATATTTTCATAATGGTGCTCCTCAATCAAATGACGAGCAAAAAAGGTACCTATAAAACCCGAGCCTCCAAAAATTACTGCATTTTGCAAAATTTTCTCCTTTAAAATGATGTATTACGTTTTAAAAAGCATTGCTTATAGTTTAGCTATTTTAAAAATATTAGATATACTATTTTTCCAATTTGATGGGGTTACGCCAAAATTTTCATATATTTTCTTACATTCAAGAACAGAATACTTTGGCCGTTCAACAGCAGCGAGATACTCAGATGATTTAATAGCATGAAGTGATCTTGGTATTTTTTTACCATGATTCTTTGCTTCTTCAAAAATGAATTTAGCAAATTCATACCAGCTACATGGTTGATCGCCGCAATAATGATATAAGCCATTATGTAAATTTGAATTTAGTTTAGGAATTATTTTAATTATGCAGCTTGCTATGTCTTGTGCATAAGTTGGGCAACCAATTTGATCTTCTACAATACTCAATTCATCACGCTCTTTACCTAGCCTTAACATTGTTTTCAAGAAATTATTTCCATATTCACTATATAACCATGATGTTCTAATAATTATATGTCTGCAGTTAGAAGCTTGAATGGCTAGCTCGCCTTTAAGTTTAGTTTTACCATAAACGCCTTTTGGATTGGTGTTATCTAACTCTTTATAAGGAATACTTGAGTTGCCATCAAACACATAATCTGTAGAAATATGAATCAGCCAACAACATATCTGATTAGCTATATTAGCAATATTTCTTACCGCAAGGTGATTTATAAGATCGGCCTTTTCTTGCTCATCTTCTGCTTTATCAACAGCAGTATAAGCAGTAGCATTGATAATTATATCAGGCAAAAAATCTAAAATTTTTTTCTTAGCTATTTCAAATTCAGCAATATCTATATGCTCTCGAGATGAATATATCACTTTATGATCAGTATTATCTAACTGATCTTTCAGACATCTTCCAAGTTGACCTTTGGTACCAAGAACTAGAATTTTCATTTATTTAGATTAATCAGTAAATCAGCATTCGCATCTTTTTCTGATAGCTTCGGGTTATCTATTGGCCATGAAATATTTAGTTCAGTATCTTTCCAGAAAAGACTCCTCTCATCAGAATGATCATAATAATTAGTACACTTGTATTCAAAATCTGCGATATCTGAAAGAACTACAAAACCATGCGCAAAACCAGGTGGTACCCAAAACTGAAGCTTGTTTTCTTCAGAAAGGACTACTGATTCCCATTGTCCGAAGGTAGAAGAATCATGTCGCAAATCAACTGCAACATCATAAACTTCGCCCCTCACAACTCTGACTAATTTACCTTGAGGATTTTTTTCTTGAAAGTGGAGGCCACGTAAAACACCTCTTGATGAGCGTGAGTAGTTGTCTTGAACAAAGGGTAAAGTAATACCCGCAAGTTCTTTGTATCTTTTTAATTGATATGTTTCAAGAAAAAAACCACGCTTATCCTCGAAGATTTTAGGCTCAATAATTACACAACCTTCTAGTTTAGTTTTTATAATATTCACTTATAGCCACCAGCAACCTTGGCCAAATATTTTCCATAATTTGTCTTACTTAAAGCATCGGCTTGCGTCAATAATTTCTCTTTTGTTATCCATCCATTATGGAAACCAATTTCTTCCAAACACGCTATTTTTAAACCCTGACGATGCTCCACAGTTTGAACAAATTGCCCTGCTTCAATTAAAGAATCATGAGTGCCAGTATCGAGCCAAGCAAAGCCTCTGCTTAATAGATCAACTCTTAAGGATCCCATTTCTTTATAAGAGTTATTAATATCAGTAATCTCTAGCTCGCCTCGATCAGATGGGCTTAGAGACTTGGCAATTTCAATAACTTTATTATCATAGAAATAAAGTCCAGTTACAGCATAGTTTGATTTTGGGTTTTCAGGTTTTTCTTCAATCGAAGTTACTAATCCATCAACATCAAAATCAACAACACCAAACCTCTCGGGATCTTTTACATGGTACCCAAAAATTGTTGCGCCATTATCTTTAGATGCAGCTGCGTTTAAATTTGCAGTAAAGTTTTGTCCATAAAAAATATTGTCACCAAGTACTAATGCAACATTGCTATTGCCAATGAAATCTTCGCCTATTAAAAAAGCTTGAGCAAGGCCATCAGGCTTTAATTGAATTGCATATTCGATTACGACGCCAAAATCAGAACCATCACCCAATAACTTTTGATAACCTGATATATCATCAGGCGTTGAAATGACTAAAATTTCTTTAATACCTGCAAGCATTAATACAGAGATTGGATAATATATCATTGGCTTATCATAAACAGCTAATAACTGCTTAGAGACTCCTTTTGTGATTGGATGAAGTCTTGTGCCTGAACCGCCTGCCAATACTATTCCCTTGTAATTATTACTCATATTATTCCCCTATACGCTCAAGACGATAAGCCCCAGAAAGCACTCTCTCCCACCACTGATGATTGTCTAAATACCACTTAACAGTTTTTCGCAAACCAGTTTCAAATGTTTCTTCTGGTATCCAGCCCAATTCTCTCTCAATTTTCGATGCATCAATGGCATATCTTACGTCATGACCAGGACGATCTTTAACAAAGTTTATTAAATTTTTGTATTTTTTAACGCCTTTTGGTTTAACAGGTGCTAGCTCTTCAAGCAAAGAACAAATCGCCTCAACTACCTCAAGATTAGTTTTCTCATTATGACCACCTATATTGTATGTTTCTCCAATTTTACCTTCTGTTACAACCTTAATTAAAGCTTTTGCATGATCTTCCACAAATAACCAATCACGAATCTGCAGTCCGTCACCATATATAGGTAATGGCTTGCCATGAATTGCATTGAGAATTATGTGAGGTATGAGCTTTTCAGGAAAATGATATGGGCCATAATTATTAGAACAGTTAGTAATAATTACTGGCAGATTAAATGTCCGGCCCCAAGCGCGCACCAAATGATCAGAAGCAGCTTTGCTTGCAGAGTAAGGAGAGGATGGTGAATATGGTGTATGTTCTGTAAATAATTCTTCTGTATTTTCTAAATCACCATATACTTCATCTGTAGAAATATGGTGGAATCGAAATTGATCTCTTTTAACTGCATCAAGAGCTTCATAATAATGACGAGTAGCCTCAAGTAATTTAAAAGTTCCGCCAATGTTAGTTTCAATAAATGCAGAGGGGCTATCAATCGATCGGTCTACATGGCTTTCTGCTGCTAAGTGCATAACACTATCAGGCTTGTATTTTTTAAATACTTTGGTGAGAGACTGTCCATCACAAATATCTATCTGCTCATGAAAATATCTTTTTGAGCTAATTGCAGTTGCTAAAGAATCAAGATTACCAGCATAGGTTAATTTATCTATATTAATAACCTCGTTTATGCCTTCATTGATCAAAGTACGAATCAATGCGCTACCAATAAAGCCTGCGCCACCTGTTATGAGTATTTTTTTCATGTTAATTGCTATTTTAAAGCTTAATCTAAATATTTATAAGCGCTATGAGCTGAAATTTGCATATATATTCATATCCATCGCAGAGCTCCAGCAATAATCAATACAAATCGATCACTTAATTTACGACGCCCATTCATTAAGACGAATATCATTAGATTAATTCTACGTCGAATACTATCTTTTTCTGAATATAGATCAGCTATATAAGACAAATTTGCATGGTTGCCTGAAGCAATTTGTGCGATTTGTATTGCAAGACCAATCTGATTCTTGTACCAACCATTTGCAATTAAATTAACTCTATTTTTTATTGACTCAATTCCTTTTCTTGCTCCGGTGTCATTTGATTCATGCTGCCTATATTCAATAAATGAATGTACATCAAAAGCCCATACTTTGTTCCAAGATCTTGCTAAGATATATACAAGCCAATCATGATAATAAAATTGATCGGTCAAAAAGCGATTTCTCTGACAAAAAATTTGAATCTCAGAGAAAAAATCATTCTTTAAAATAAATGTACATCCTTGACCTGCGCCCTCAAATAAATAGTCTTTGGACCTCTGAACATTAGACTGTTTGAGGATGCGTTTGCTACCAGAAGGCCAAAAAGCAGAAGCTGAACTTGAGTACGCAGATGCCTCTGACTCTTCAAGAAGCTTTATTCCAGAGGATAGTTTGTCTGGATGCCAAATATCATCCTGATCTGAAAAAGCAATATAATCATAGCCAAGAGAATTACAATCTCGCATTAAGGAGAAAAAATTTTGCCCAGCACTACCGCTTCCTTTATTTTTGAATACTATTTTCACATTAGAGCTCTTTTTCGTTAATTCCTTGAAATAATCCTTACTACCATCATTGGAATTATCGTCGCTAATATGTAATTCAAGAATAATGTCTTTTTGCTTAAATATAGAGTCTAACTGCTCATCAAGCCACTTCCTTCCATTGTAAGCAGCAAGTAAAACTAATACTTTTGGTTTGTTGGTTGAAATAATATGCTCCTTTATGTACCTAATAATTATTAAAAATATCCCTTTAACTATTTTCTTTTATCCATCTAACCAAACCCTCTAACTGGATATTTAAATTTTTATGCAAGCTAGAAGAAGAAAGCAAATGTAATAATTCTTTAGAATGACTTTTTACTTTAGATTTTAACTCAACAGGAATCAAATCTAAAATTGGGATATGTAATTCTATGTGTGACAAAATATCTAAAATTGATAATTTTTGACCTGAAATTATCGGAACTATTGAAAAACCTGAATTGCTTGAAGAGATTATACTTTTATTCATAAGGTTTATAGCATCAGAAATATAAATATAATCCTTTGAAGTTTCTATATCATCATAAATTGGAATTTTATTTGAATTTAAGGCTTTATAGATAAATATAGGAATAATTCCTTGTGACCCATAAAAATCTTGATAGGACCCATAGGGGTTAGAGAGCCTAAATATAGTTGCACTTCTGTTAAATTTTTTAGAATATGCTTCTAAGTGAATTTCTACTGAGAGTTTGCTAGCTGCGTAACCTGATATAGATTGCTTGCTAAAACCACTATCAATATTTGGCAGTCCTCCGTGGCTAGACAGGAAATAAATTTCTGCATGGGTATTAGTCATGATTTTATCAATCAATCTTATTGATGGGTATGTATTAGACTCAAAATGCTCTAAAAGACCTTCATTTGACGAACGAGGGTGGCCGCTCCACCCAATTAAAAGAACCTTGTCATATTTATTTTTTCTAAAAAAATTATCATAGTCTAAAATTCTCCAATCCTCATAATTATATGTAATATTATTAAGCTCAGAAATAAATTTGTGATGATGCTTAGATATTACTGTAATTTCATTGTCTTGACATAGCTTCTCACAAAAATGAGTGCCTAAAAAACCTGTTCCGCCAACAATTAAAATCTTCATAAATTTTCTTTATAAACTATCAATATAACCTTTAATAATCTTATCATTATAAGGATAGCAACCATTAATCTGATAATTTTCTATTTTAGATGCTTTTATAATAACCTCTGCGCATTCATTTATATCGTGAGCTTTAAAAGTAAAAGGGTTTAAAAAAAACGAATGATTGTAAGATTTAGAGCAAGTAACAAGCTTTTTGCCATTTTTCAAGACGTCTAATTCAATTAGCGAAGTTACCTCAAACCAGCTGGCTGTTAAGACAATATCTGAGCTTAATAGGTATTGTCTAAATTCTGAAATTTCTTTGGGTTCAAGATATGAGACATTCTCTAGCTCGTTAACATTTTTCATAAATTTTTTACAATAACTAGATTCGCTATAATTAAGCCTACCCATAAAAACAAATTTAAAGTTATGTAAATGCTTAGCAACCCTAAGAATAAATAATTGATTTTTTCGAGACTCTATTCTTCCAGGACAAAAAATAATTCTTTTCTCTTCAGACTGCTTAATAGTCTCGCCTTCTAAAATATGTGGAACTTCTACAATCTCACTTGAAACAATGCCAATATCCTTTTCAATCATTTTAAGCTCATCTTTGGATACTACCAATAAAAGTTCAGAATTTTTTAGCAAGGCCAGTTGTGATTTTCTAACATTGCCATGCTTTAAAGTAACGCCTCTAGAAAAATAAGATGTAATTACACGAAGAAACCATAAGCATTGCTCATAATAAATAGGCCTATATCTAACACTCATTGCTAAAATTCGCTTCCAACCAAATAGCCCAAACTCTAAAAATTTAGAAATCTCCGTATAGCTGTGGTGCAATGTCATAAGATGAAAAGGAACATGATCTCTTTGACAGATATTTAATAATTGATTAGCTTCAATAGGCCTATCAAGATTAGCACAAAGAACATAATCAAAGCCTTTTACATTATTTGGAACTCCAACAACAGTTTTGCATTGAAAATCAATTAAACATTTTGAAAGCGCTAATAATAGCATCGTATCTCCGCCTGGGCGATATTTAGAATCATGCCTCATAACAACAAGTATTTTCTTTTTAGCCAAAATTACCTCTAATAAACTATTTATTTAATGATATTGCTGTAAATATCTAAAGTAGCTGTTGCAGCAGAATTCCAACTATAATTTTTTGAACGCTCAAGACCCTCTATTGCTAACTCATTTCTAAGATTGTTTGAATGAAGTAAATTTTCAGTTATTTTTAACATATCATCCAATTCCAAAGGATTAAAAATGTGGTCTTTTTTCAATGCTAGCTCTGATAATGAGGAATTATCTGAAAATATAATTGGTGTTCCAGCAGCATAGGCTTCAATTACCGGTATACCGAAACCTTCATAAAGAGAAGGAAATACTGTGAATTTAGCATACTTGAGCAATGTCCATTTAAGTGATTCTGTTATTTTCCCAAGATAAATTACTTGTTTTGGAAATTCTTCCAAAATTGGGTTAAGTATATTTCCAGCAAGGTAGTTTTGATGTCCGGCTATTACAAATTTCAAAGATTTATTTCTTCTTAAAAGAGGCTCAATGGCCTTTACATAATTACTTATATTTTTTCTTGGTTCTATATTTCCGATATAAAATAAATATTCTTTTTCCTCAATATCAAGATCGCGAAGTAAGATTGGATCTATGAGGTTTTTTGGAGCATTCACTCCAAGAGGCACAACAGTGATATCACAACTATTTGGAAACAAGTCATTAACTCTTTGTTTTGTATATTCCGAAACACAAATAATGTGATCTGATTGACTGCACTGACGCTCTAAATTTCTTTTAGAGAAATATCTATTTGAAAAATTAAACCACTCAGGATGATCTACAGGAATAACGTCATGTATTGTTGAAACTTTAAAGGGCGTGGAACCTTTTAATTTTGAGCTTCCAAGATTGGCAAAATAACTCTCATGAACAATATCATATTTTTCGCTAAACTCACTACGAAAAGTAATATCTGGAAAATATTCCCATAAAATATTCTTAATTTTTGAATTTACTTTCCTATCAATATGTAATTCTGATTCAAGACTTGGGATCTGTTTTTCAAGTTCTGAGTTATTTCCATTCCAATTCTGACAATACAAATTAATATCAATTCCACGATGTTTTCCCAATGCATACAATGCATTAGTTTTTTCAATGCAATATCGCGCAACTCCTGAAATAGGATTTCTAATTGGCCTTCCATCAAAAAGTATCTTCATTTTAAATTCTCATTTATAAATTTTTAGATAATAAAAAATTGTATTTATTTAATTCTCAGTCTTTATTTCTTTTATTACTTTAGCAGGAACCCCAAAGGCAACTGAGTTTTCTGGAATGTCTTTAGTTACTAATGAACATGCTCCAATAACTGAGTTTTCCCCGATAGTCACTCCATCAAGAACAGTCACGTTATTACCAAGCCAGCAATTTTTATTTATTTTAATGCCGCGTCGTTCTACTTTATTTGAAACATAGCTACCATCAGAAATCTGGTGCTCTTCTGCTGATATTGAAAGCCTTGCTCCAATGCTGCAATTTGAACCAATTATGACTTCACCACCAACCCCAATGACCGCTCCAGGTCCTATATAAACACCATCTTCAATCTTCAGCTTAACTGCTCCTTCATTTAAACCGCTTCTGCACTGAATCCAGGCTCCCTCTCTTATTGTTACATTTGAACCTATTGAGGAAGGTTTAGATGAAAAGAGTTCAATGTAAGAGTTTCCGCCAAAAAAAACACTCTTACCAACTTTAGTTTTTCTTGGTAATAGATGCTTAACATTTGGTCCAAGCATGAAACCCGGAATATGTCTTAAATTAAAAACAGTAAATGCAAAGCCTCTCAACCTAGCAAAAAGACCTTTTTTAATTATATATGTTAGATCTGATGATTTAAAATCTTCATATGATCTTGAAGAAATTAATTTAAATAACTTTTTTGACATATCTAATATTTAGTTAAGAATAGGCTTAATAAATATTATAATAGACTTCAAACAAAAACTTCTTTTTTTTTGTTTCTTTTATTTTTCTTGTGTTTTTCTGAATAAACTCCCAATAAAAACCAAAATAAGACCATAACCTTTACAGATACAAAAATATCAATAAATAATCCTGTAAATACCATAGTTACAATTAATGCAACAATCTTCATATTTTTTTTATGGTATCTATACAAGGAAATTAGAAATATTATAAAAACTAAAAGCCCAATTAAACCAGTTTCAGCAAAAGCTCTGACATAGTATCCATCCACAGCTATTCCATAAAAACCGGGGCCTTTCCCAATTAATGTAGAGGAAATGTTTTCAGAATTTGTCTTTAAAATAACCATCCATCTCATAAGTCGTAATTCTAAACTAGCATCTGTTTGATTGATGAGTTGGTATGTGTTTCCCTTATGAGTTTTTTCAAAGTAATCTTTTGAATTCTCGGCTGGTGAAACCATATTGTAGTATTGCGAAGTGAGATCCACTAGGGCGCTTATTTCCAACTCACCTAGAGCATCAAATCGCTCAATCACATCGAGCTTAGGTGCAGCAAAAATTATAAGAATTACGCCTAAAGCTAAGCCCACGTAAGCAGCAAATCTTTTTTTCCAAATGAATAAGTATATAAATAAAGTTGAGGCTATGGTAACTCTAGCTTGAGTTAGTAATAACGATACAAATGTGATTGATTTTGGTAATGACTGTTTGATAAAGAAACCTAAAATTGCTATTACGACTGCATACTCAAATGGGCCTGTCATTGTGACTGCTACCCTATTAGTATTTGTGAAAAGTCCAAATTTAGGTGCGAAACCTAGTATCTCAAAAAAACTATAAGCAGATAAGTACAAGCCAATAAGCAAGAAGACTCTACTTATTTGTTCCTTAGATCTTGACTGAATAGCATTGAGGCCGACGTAATACCAAACTAACAATTCGAGCAATCTAACTGGAAAGAGCAATCCAACATATGAATTACTTGCAAAATTATAAATGGCGCTAATAAGTTGAACACCAATAAAAATTAAATAAATCTTAACGTATGGACTTATTAAAGATAATTTAAGCCTACCTTTTGTTAGCAGCCATACTAAAGCGGCAAGGGATATAAAATCATCAATTCTTACACCGCTGAATCCAACAGGTATAACTGTTAATTTTGGAAGCAAAATCATTGTTACAAATAACAATAAGCCAAAATGAAATTTAAAAATTTCAATACCTCATCTAGATAATTGAATTTGCATAAATGCCCAATACCATTGACCATAAATACGCCTAATAAAACAAGCCTCTATAATGACTTTAGTTAAAACACCTAAGGCAACAGAAATGGCAGCCCCCGTGCTACTCATTAAAGGCCCTAAATACAATAAAGAAACCATTGTTATAATCAAAGCAATAATCTGAGCAATCATTGCAGACTTTTCGTTTAATGTCATTGCTAGTAATATCCCAGAGGTGCCCATTAAAGCTTGGATTATACGGGCAATTATTATTATCCTCATGGCATCTAGGGCTATTGGAACATATTCAACACCAAATGTTATTTTTAAAAGCGCTTCAGCAAATAAACACATTGGCACACCAATTAAGAGCGAGGCTGCTAGAGATGCGCGTGCGCTCTCTTTATAGGTTTGCATAAATTCAATCCTATCAGATACTTTCACCAACTGGGCTAAACGAGGTTGCGAAAGGATCTCAACAGCTACTACTGGAAAAAAAACCAACAAGCCGGTACTTCGAGCAACTTGCATACCAGCAGAACCAACTTGATCGCCAGTCATACCTAGAAAAAGAATTCCTGCATTCATACTTAGAAATTGCACTAATTCAATTGATACAAAAGATAAATATGAGATCTTTAGTTTCTTATTAATTGAAAGCATCCTACTAACATTAATGGTTGGATCGAAAGATGACCTTACAGATAAATATAAAAAAATAAAAACTAATACCGATGCTATAAAAAAAATAATATAAGTTTGAATTAGATTAAGTAGCCCTAACCATAATAAAAAAACCACAAAAATAAAAAATACTAATGGTCGTAAAAATACTTGAAATAACTGACTGAACGTTGATCGCTCCAAGCCTTGTAAAATGCTTCCATATATCTCAAAGAATGCAAAACATGGCGCTAATAGAAGTGCAACTATTAATGGTAGAGACCAGCTCTCGAGAAGATAAAATAATGTTAGTGAGAATAGTAGGATTGTAAAGAAATACAAGATGGCTAGATAGCTAGATGTTAAACGCACTCTTTCAATTAATTCAAAATCTTTAGATTTATTTGCTAGTGCAACAGTTCGAACTATCAGTCCTTTTAAACCTAGTCCTACTGGTAGCGCAATTAATTCAGCTAAAGCCATGGAAAATGAATATGCACCATATGCTTCAGGTGCAAGAAACCTGCCTAGGATAATTGCAGTAGCAAGTGTTATTGGTAGTGATAAAAATCTCACAGATCCTACTGAAATTAAACCTTTAATTGCCCAATTTAGAGCATTATTAGAATTTGAGAAACATTTTAATGCCATAAGAATAATTTATATGTTTTAACTTTTATGCTTTTTTACTCTTTTACTTTTGAAAATAGATTTTACAAACATATCTATCTTCAATTTAAAAGTTTGCATATTTTTAAATTCTTCAATTTTTTCTGAATTAAATTCAGAAGGAATCAAAAGTTTTCCAGGTTTACCAAAGTGTTCAATTAAAGTAGAGTAGCCAAAAAATTTGAAATCATTTGCATATATAAACTTAACTAATTCAATTTCTTTATCACCATAATATTCATCTATCCTTTCTCTTGATGAGGCACCAACGGAATGAGGAGCATCTCTAATATCGCCTTGATCAGACAATGAAGTAGATTTAGCTTCTGAAAATTTATATGATTCTTTTAAATCTTTGATAGTAATATCATCAATATATCTTTCAAGCTTGAAAAACATATCATGCAATGATTCTAGATAGCCAATGTGTATGTTTGGATAAAGGCTGGTATTTGCAATAATTGATTGTGGCATAAAATGAAAATCAAGTGACATAGGGTCCTTTGAAGAAACTTTTTTTAAAAAACAAAGGAATGTAGGCTCATCTCCATCTTTAAAATTTAATTCCCCGCGGTAGTCTTTCATTGGATCCTTAGCTTCCTTTATCTTTTCAAGATATGCAGATAAAACTCTTGTATAGGGATTTCTCACTACAGTAAAAATTGGTATATGTGCTGATTTTATATATGCATAATTTCTAAAACTATCATAAGTCAAAGAAAAATTTGAATCGTCATGCAAGGCAACCTGACGAGAAATTTTTAGATCAATATCAATTTCTCCCTTTTTTATTAAAAAAGATTTTATGGAACTGCAGCCAGATTTAGGTATTTGAAGATATCCTAAATTTAATGTTTCAAATATCAATAAAGACTTTAAATAAATAATTTGATCATCATATATAACTGTCTTGTATGTATTAGCCAAAATATTTTGAACATATCGAATTATCTTTTTATAAAGCTTTTCAATATACATTAATATATGATCGATTTTATACATAAGGTTTTTAAAAAAACTTGAAGCATTATTAAGTCTGCTTAAGTATTGAGTAATGTCTTATAAGTATTATTGAAACGCTTAGAATGAATCCAAATATTGTACCTAAAATAATAATTGAAGCCCTGTCTGGCTCTGATTTTTCCTCCATTACGGCTGGTGGATCAATATATTCAAAAACATAGTATTGATTAGCTTCAATTAAGGTCAGTTTTTTAAGCTCTTCTTGCAAAAGTTGTGATAAGACTTGATTAATTTCTGATAAGTCGCTCATTGAGATTTGTTGATTGAGAAAGCTTGCAGCTTTTTCTGATTCTGATTTATCCTTTTCTTTGTAAAAATTATTGATTTCACTAACAATAAGTTCAGACCACTGCTGTGCGATAAACGGAGATTGGTGTCTGATTGATAAGGTAATGTGCCCTGTTTGACTATCTTCATTTAAGCTAAGATGTTTTTTAGCAAATACTTTGAAACTTTCTTGGGCACTAGGTATTTCTTGTTGTGGATAAGAGTACTTTCTTACCCAGGTATTACTATTGATCTCAAAAATATTGCTATCATAAATAATTGAGTTAGTATCATGATCCCAATTTTTAACAGCCATAAGATCAGGAAGGTTGATGTTTGTAAGTATATTATTTTTAAAAAAGCTTAAAGAGTTAATCTTTTTTAATGCTTTCAAATGATTGCTATCATCATCGCCATAAGGAAGATTTATTCCAGCAAGTCCAGCTAGACCACTATAACTTTGTATAGCTCCAGATATACCATTAGTTGAGTTAACCGGAGTTAAAATGGCTTTAGATTCATATATGTCAGGCAGAATTAAGCTATAAACAACTACAATGACTGATATTATTGATGTAATGCTAGCAATAATCCATCTGCCATTAAAAACAGCATGAAAGAGCTCTTTGAGATCTATTTCATCATCAAAATTTCCGGATTCTTCATTTATCATTTGTTCTAAGGTTTAAAATTATGTTAATAACGAATGTTTTAAGTGTATCTCATTCTTGTTTAAATTTATATTAAATGGTACCCGAGGCCGGACTTGAACCGGCACGATATTTCTATCGAGGGATTTTAAGTCCCTTGTGTCTACCAATTCCACCACTCGGGCAAGTTAATAGATACCAATTAATATTATACTTTGTATATTATCAAAGTCCTCAAATTAATGGAGGCTGAAGCCGGAATCGAACCGGCGTAAACGGCTTTGCAGGCCGCTGCATAACCACTCTGCCATCCAGCCAACTTTGTGTATTGTATACATGATTTTAAATAAGGAAACGGTTATATTAATTTTCTTTAAAAATATCTCTTGTAAATACTTTGTCTGGAATATCTGAAAGTGCGTCATCCTGCCTATTTGTTACTACCAGATCTGCTCTTTGCTTAAAACTTTCAAAATTATTATCAATCTCAATACCATTAAAAAATTTATTATTTATATTAGGTTCAAAAATGATAACTTTTTTACCTGCATTTGAAACATGATCGATTAAATCTAATATTGATGACGACCTAAAATTGTCGCTGTCTTTTTTCATTGCAAGTTTATAAAATCCAATTGTGTTAGATTCCCTTTCCAAGATCTTATCTGAAATAAATGTCTTCCTTGTCTGATTGGAGCTTATAACAGAAGAAATTAGCTCTTGAGGTATGCTATCAAAATTGGCTAGCAGCTGTTTTGTATCCTTTGGAAGGCAATACCCTCCATATCCAAATGAGGGATTATTATAATGATCTCCAATCCTATCATCTAGACTTAAACCATTGATAATATCTCTTGCATTTAAGCCTTTTGACATAGCATAAGTATCGAGCTCATTAAAAAATGCTACACGCAATGCCAAGTAAGTGTTTGAAAAAAGTTTTATGGCTTCTGCCTCTTTTGATGAGGTAAATAAAATATCAACATCTTTTTTTAGGGATGCCTCGTGGAGAATAGTTGCAAAAAACTTTGCATTCTTACACTTACTACCAATAACGATTCTTGATGGATATAAATTGTCTTGAAGTGCCTGACCTTCTCTTAGAAATTCTGGTGAGAAGATTATGTTATTGGTTTTATATTTTGACTTAAGAAGATCTGTATGCCCTTCTGGGATTGTTGATTTTATTACGATTACAGCTTCACTATTATGTTGAAGTATTTCCTCCACAACCATATCAACTGAGCTTGTATCAAAGTATCTTGTTTCATAATCATAATCTGTTGGAGTTGCTATAACTGCTATATCCGCTGACTCGATTGTTCCACCTAGAGAGCTCGAAGCTCGCAAGTTTAAATCCTTGTATTTAAGATAATCAGATATCATTGAATCTTTTACTGGGCTCATACCAGCATTAATTTTCTTAACTTTTTCTTTATCAATATCAACAATAGTGACTTTATGATACTGAGATAATAATGTAGCTAGCGACATGCCAACGTAGCCTGAACCAATAATGGTAATGTTATGGCTTGAACTTTTAACCATTTTATTATTTTTTAAAAGTATTGAGAGAGTATATAAAGCCAGTGTATATAGTTATTATTAATGACGCTAATAGCAAGATATCAGCAACTAATAATACTAGCATATTGTTCATTCCAAGCCCTAAAAGATAAGTGCTAATTGTAAATAGTTGAATAGTTGTTTTTATTTTTGCTAAAAATGTAACCTTTGTTGCATCAGATTTATTTTGTCTTGCATTGAAATCTCTCAGTGCTCCAACCCAAATTTCACGAGTAATAATAAGAGATGACGCAAATGCAATATAGTAACTAGTAAGATTTACAGATATTGCAAATAACAAAAAAACAATAAGAATTTTATCGGCAATGGGGTCTAGTATCTCTCCGATTTGAGAGACATGATTATATTTTCTTGCCAAATAACC
>Ga0233432_10002317_pt1 | contig 17724 bp, 20 predicted proteins | sample SI_122_August201_6_FD_179870 | JGI IMG/M metagenome (GOLD analysis project Ga0233432, IMG submission 179870) | Seawater microbial communities from Saanich Inlet, British Columbia, Canada - SI_122_August2016_10_MG | ecosystem: Environmental > Aquatic > Marine > Inlet | place: Canada: British...
TCTAGGCCAGTTTCCTCCAGCAGCAGCGCTACCTTCATCGGGTTCGGGCCGGTATTGTAATAGAATTGCAGCATGCGGGCGGTCCTTAGTTCTAACGTGTGTTTCAGTATGACGACGCGTCATTCTTCGATAGGGTGACAGCATATACGTTTGAACGATAGCGGTGGATCCAATGACCAAAGTGCAGATCGACCCAGATATGCAGAGCGGCGACGCAGACGTTATTGCTGAACCGGATATGGGCACGCTGGCGCTTCCTGGCCGCCACGTGCTGGACCGGGAGACGCTGGCAGACCTCAGCCAGAAATCCGATGCGGCAGGCCTGAAGCACTTGGCCGGGCATGTGGCCGCTATCCTGGCCGCGGGGATGCTGGTGAATGCCGTCGCTGATATCCTTTGGCTGCGCATTCCAGCCATGGTCCTGCTGGGTTTCACGCTCACGACACTGTTTGCTCCAATGCATGAATGCGTCCACGGAACGCCATTCGCACGCCGACGCTTGAATCGGGTGGTTGGTTGGATTACCGGTGCTGCTGTCGGTTGGAATTCGACGTATTATCGCCGTTTCCACGCGTGGCATCATCGCTACACCCAGGACCCGGACAATGACCCGGAACTGATCGTGCCAAAACCAACCAATATGTGGGAATACATCAAGCGGCTATCAGGCCTGCTGTATTATCGTGCGCAGATGAAAGATCTCTGGCGTTGCGTGACCGGCCGGATCGGGCATTTACCTTATATCCCGGAACGGGGAATTGCAGAGATTCAGCGTTCGGCACTATTGCAGGTTGGGCTATATGCGGTGATCGCGGCTGTCAGCTTAGCGCTGCAAAGCTGGGGTGCTGTGCTGTATTGGATATTGCCAATGATGATGGCGCAGCCGTTCATGCGCATGATCCTGCTGGCAGAGCATACGGGTTGCTCCGAAGATCGGGATGGCCTGACCAATACACGAACGACCATGGCCTCCATGCCAGTGCGCTTCCTCATGTGGAATATGCCGTTTCATGCGGAGCACCATCTCTACCCCTCAACGCCGTTCCATGCCCTGCCGCGCGCGCACACCTTGCTGCGGGACCGACTTGCCTGCATCAGCGAAAGTTATCCAGCGGCGCATAAGGATATCCAGGCGGACATCCGCCGGACGGCATAATTCAGGAGTACCAGATCATGGCCCGAGTTGGTATCGCCGTATCTGGCGGCCCCCGGCCGGCAGAAATCGTCAACCTGCTGAAATTGGCTGAAGGCCTGGGCTATGAGTCCGGTTGGGTCGCAGAAGGCCATGGTGGAGACCAGTTCGCTGTGCTTTCGGCTGTGGCGGCAGGCACATCAACCCTCAAACTCGGTACGGCGATCAGCAGCGTTTACGTTCGTACACCGCCGACCATCGCTATGGCGGCGGCGACATTGGACGATATTTCTGGCGGGCGATTTATTCTAGGCCTCGGTTCCAGTCATAAAGTGCAGGTCGAACCGGAACACGGTGTCCAATACGGCAAGCCGATTACGCGAACCCGAGAGACGGTGGCTTTCATCCGGCAATTGCTGGATGAAGGCGTGGCTAAAATCGATGGCGACACGATCAGAATCGAGAACTTTGATCTGTGGTTTGAACGTTCTGGCCGGCATATGCCGATCTATCTAGCCGGCCTATTCCCGAAAATGGTTGAAGCGACGGGCGAAATTGCGGACGGGATTATTCTGACGCGGAGCACGCTCAAGACCGCTGCTTCGGCGCGCGAAAGCTTGAGAGTTGGCGCTGAGCGGGCAGGGCGTGATCCATCGAAAATTGCCGTCACATCGCTTATGCCACTGGCGGTATCTGACGACCGGGCAGAGGCTTTTGACCGGATGCGTCCTGGCCTCGCGTTCTATGTGGGGTTCTTCCCGCGCTACAATCGCTTAATTGCCGAGCACGGCTTCCCTCATGAGGTCGCGCGTATTCGGGAGGCCTGGCAGAGGGGAGACCAGCGGGAGGCCATCGGCATGGTGACGGACGCCATGATTGACGCCACCGGAATCGCTGGCACGCCGGGCGAATGCAAAGAGAAAATTCAGGCCTACCGCGAATCTGGCATTGACCTGCCAATCTTGAGCCCGTTTGCCCGGGGGCCTGCTGCAAACGCAACATTCGAATTCGCAATCCGCGCCTGTGCGCCAGATTAATCCGTAATTCAGTGAAATTTGGCTGAATTTGGCGGATTACGCTACCGTCATGATTTCGCCACGATTGCAGGCTCTTGTCCCTATTCTGTGATGACCATCACGTGGCTTAGAAAAAAGGCCTTTTCATTTGGCTGGCACGTGGTCATATCTTAGACGGGACTGGACGCTGCCCAGGGCAAGTACGCCCAGCAGTTTAAAAGTGAGGGAGATTTCCATGCGACGTGTAATTCTGGCGGCCGGAATGGCCGCAATGCTAGCAGCGCCTGTATCTGTGTATGCAGCAGGTTCTTCAACGTCTTCGGACGTTTCTATCGGTGACGTTAAGCGTTACGTTGATCGTGGCGACTACAGCAAGGCGATCTCCAAGGCGAAGGAATACTTGGAAGAGAATTCCCGCTCTGCCGACGCGTATAACTATATCGGCTATTCATACCGCCAGATGGGCGATAACGGCCAAGCCCGAACAGCCTATGACAAAGCGCTCTCCATTGACCCGAGCCATGTCGGCGCCCACGAATATTACGGCGAGCTTGAAATCAAGGTCGGCAACATGGCTGCTGCTGAAATGCACCTGGCTAAGCTGACGCAGATTTGCGGTTCCTGTGAAGAGCAGCAGATGCTCGCTGGCAAGGTCGCGCGCGCTAAAGCGGGCGGCTGATCTCAGCGACGGCCCTTCCGGGATGCCGCAAGGTGCCCGGGCTAGGGTGCTGAACCCCTATAGGAACGGCGTGGCGTCTTTGGATGCCGCGCCGTTTCTGCGATTAGGTCCTGGCCCTAAGTTAAGCCGGGTCCCCTTTGACCTGGGTGGCCCCCTGCAGCATCTCAAAGTTCTGGCCAGATGCGAGCAGGCAGCTCATGCCATTCGGCATGGTCACGATAATCGTCCAGGAACTGCTGTCTTCATTGGCCGCCAGCACTTCTAACACGCCGCCGTTAGACGCCATGCCAATAGCGACAGATGTCTCAGCGTATTTGTTGGCGAGCCGGTCAATGATGGCCTGGCGAGGTGAGCAGGGCGGGTTTGCGCCCGCTGCTTGGGCTGCGGCTGTGCTGGCGAATATTGCGCAGGCGATCAGGGCGGTGGTTGCCGCGGCGATGCGCTTGGTCATGGCTTTATCCTTTCACTTAGGCGTGTGGATCAGCCTCTTGATGCAGCCTCATCCGCCTAAACTGGCGCTGGGGCATTTCCCTATCACTAAGAAGTGTGCGCCGACGTGTTTAATCAGCGCTGAACTGCCGCGCGAAATTTTTTAGGTTTCTGGTTCGGTTATAGTTAACTTAGCCCTTCCCAATTGCTTGCCCGATCCTGAAAGAGCGTTTCCTCATGTCTGATAATGCCCGCCGCGTCGTATTCTTCGAAGAATGGATGGATACCAAATCCGCCATCGAAACCTTTGATGCGGTGGAGGACGTTCAGGTCCAACGTCTTGAATATGCTGGCGATAAGGCAGAGAACGACGCTGCCATGGCCCGCGCGCACGGCTACCAGGTCCAGTCCCGCACGGAACTGCAGGAGCCCTGGTTCCCCAATGATGACCTGTTGGCCCGCGCGCGCAACCTGGTCGCCGTGTCCTCCACCGGTGCGGGTTATGATTATATCGACGTTGCGGCGATGACGGCTGCAGGCGTTGCGGTCGTCAACCAAACTGGCGCTAACCGCGAGGCTGTGGCGGAGCATGCGCTTGGCATGATGCTCGCCGTATCGAAGCAGATGATCCAGGCGGACAGGCGCCTCCGCCGTGAGGCCAACGTTAACCGGATGGAATACACCGGCGTTGAGATGCAGGGGAAAACGCTGGGCATTGTCGGCATCGGCATGATCGGCTCGCGCACGGCGGAGCTTTGCAATCTGGCATTCAACATGAACGTCATTGCCTATGACCCGTATCAGAGTGCAGAAGAAATCGCCGCCAAGGGTGCGACCAAGGTTGAGTTTGATGAACTATTGGCCCAGTCCGATTTCATCACCGTCCACTGCCCACGCACCGAAGAAACGCTGAACATGTTCGGTGCGGACCAGTTCCGCGCCATGAAGGATACGGCGGTGTTCGTCATTACCGCGCGTGGCGGCATAGTGGATGAGGACGCACTGGTCGCAGCGCTAAAGGCGCGTGACATAGTGGGTGCCGGCGTTGATGTGTTCTGGGAAGAACCAACGCATCCGGACCACCCGCTGATGAAGCTCGACAACGTGCTGCTCACACCCCATCACGCGGGCATCACCCATGAGGCCGCCTATAATATGTCTGCCGGTGGTGCTGAACAGTTGATTGAGCTGCTGCGCGGCCAGGTTCCGCCGCGCTTGGTCAATCCAGAAGTATGGCCTGCATTCCAGGACCGGTTTGAGCGCATCATGGGCTTCCGCCCGGTTGACCTGCCGCAATGACAGCGCTTGGGGCGGCGGTCCGGGCGTTTGCGCCTGAGGACCTTGATTGGGCGCATGCCCTGAACCAGGCGAACGGCCGGGAGCTCTCCTTTATGGAGGCCGCGCATTTCGAGGCCTTGCTGTCCCGCGCCCGTTTCGCCCGCGTGCTGGACCCAGAGGCCGCATTCCTCCTGGCCTTCGACCAGCCGCCGACAACAGACAGCCCCAACTTCGCCTGGGTCCGCCAGCATTACCCAGAAGCTCTCTACATAGACCGCATAGCTGTCGCCCCCCACGCCCGCCGCCAAGGCGTCGCACGGCGGTTATATGAGGATCTTTTTCAAGAGGCCGCCGCCCAAGGCTTCCCCCAAATAGCCTGCGAAATAAACGCCGACCCACCCAACCCCGCCTCAGACGCCTTCCACACCGCCCTCGGCTTCAAGCCAGTTGGTGAGGCACGGCTTGAGGGGCGCGGGAAGACGGTGCGGTATTATTTGTGTGCGTTGTAGGTCGGCAGCAGGGCATCAAGATGTACGCTTGACGTACATCAGTAATTTTGGCTAATTTGCTCTGCGATGATACTAGGTTACCGCGACAAGCAGACGGAACGTTTCGCGTCGGGTGCATTCATCCGGGCTTTCCAAGGATTTGACGGTCAGGCCGAAAGGCGGCTCGCCATGCTGAATGCAGCGACATCGCTTTCTGACCTCAGAAATATGCCGAGCAATCGCTTAGAAGCCTTACGTGGAGACCGGTCCGGGCAGTATTCCATTCGCATCAACCAGCAATGGCGCATCTGCTTTATCTGGCCAGAGGGTGCGGTTGGACCAAGCGGTGTTGAGATTGTGGATTACCATTGATGAAAGGATCGTCAGCCATGTTCCAAAGAGCCGTACATCCAGGTGTCATTCTCAAAGACGAGTTGGACGCCTTAGGCGTATCCCAAACAGAGTTCTCGCGGCAGATTGATGTGCCGCCTAACCGTGTATCACAAATTATCTCCGGCAAGCGCTCCATTACTGGAGATACCGCACTTCGCTTCGGCCATTGGTTTGGCGTCGACCCTCAATTTTGGACTAATCTTCAAGCACAATATGAACTTGCTGTCGCCGACAAGGCTGCGGGGGATGCTATCAGGCTGTTGCCGACTTCAATTCAGCAATCACCGCATCCGTAATCTCATGGGTCCCCGTGTTGCCACCCAAATCCGTAGGCCGCACGGTGCCGTTTTCGAACCCGCGGTCTAGCGCCTGCTCGATCGCAGCGCCGGCTTTGGCGAGGGCGGGGGTGTCGTGTTTTTCGGCTAGCCAGGTGAGCATCATGGCGGCGGAGACGATCATGGCGCTGGGGTTGGCGATGCCTTGGCCAGCGATGTCAGGGGCCGTGCCGTGGGCCGGTTGGAAGAGGCCGTTTTCGTCACCGATTTCAGCGCACGGTGCCATGCCCATGCCGCCGACGAGGCCTGCCGCTAAGTCCGACAGGATGTCGCCGAACATGTTCTCCATCACCATCACATCGAATTCCCAGGGCTTGCGCACCAGGTCGAGCGCTGCTGCGTCCACATAGGCGTAGCCGCGCTCCAGATCAGGAGCTAAATCCATGCGTTCGTCGAACACTTTGCGGAAAAAAGCGTAGGCGGAGAATACGTTGGCTTTGTCGACGCAGGTAACAAGACCTTTGCCACCCTTTGCCTTCCGCGCGCGGGCGAGGCCGATGGCCTGATCGACCAGCCGTTCAGTTACGCTGCGGGTGATAACAAGTGTCTCTCGCGCTTCCTTATCGTCAATCACCTCACCCTTGCCGACAGAGGCGAATAGGCCTTCTGTGGATTCACGCAGAATGATGATGTCGAGGTCCTGGGCGCGCGGGTTCGCCAAGGGCGTCTTCACATTCGGGTATAGCTTCACGGGGCGAACACCGGCATAGAGGCCGAATTCATTGCGCATACGCAGATGGGGCGAAATCTCCGTGCCATCCGGTTTACGAACTGAAGGCAGGCCGATGGCGCCTAACAGAATGGCGTCTGCATCGCCGCCCGCTTTGAAATCAGCTTCAGATATTTCGATGCCGGTGTCGCGGTAAAGGCCAGCCCCGCAGGCATATTCCGTCATATCAAGCTCAAACCCACCAAAAAGTGACTGCGCCGCATCCAGCACGCGACGGGTTGCACCCATGATTTCCGTGCCAATACCATCCCCTGGATAGACTGCGACGGTGAAGCGGGCATTGGTGTTTGTCATGATACGAGCCTTGAACTACGGATGAATGTCGAAATACCGTCGCAGTGTAATAGACTCATTCGATGTGAACATTAAGGGGCAATTGGACAATGGCAGACCTGAAAACGGCGCTGGTGACAGCAGGCGGCAGTGGTATGGGCGCTGATGCGGCACGGCGGCTTGCCGCAGATGGATTTAACGTTGGTGTGCTTTCGGCATCTGGCAAGGGCGAGGCGCTTGGGAAGGAGCTGGGTGGGCTCGGCCATACAGGCTCTAATTTGGACCCGGCGGCGCTGCAGGCCTTCTTCGATAAAGCGATGGACGCATGGGGGCGCATAGACGTTGTGGTCAATTCAGCCGGTCATGGGCCAAAGGGGGCCGTGCTGGATATCAGCGATGACGACTGGCATATGGGCATGGACGTATATTTGCTGAACGCCGTTCGTCCTGCACGACTGGCTGCACCGATTATGGCGGCCCAGGGTGGGGGAACCATCATCAACATTTCAACCTTCGCCGTGTTTGAGCCCGATCCGCTATTCCCAACATCGGGCGTATTCCGCGCAGGCTTAGCCGCATTCACAAAGCTATTCTCGGACAAATATGCAGCAGACAATGTGCGTATGAACAACGTGCTGCCCGGCTTCATCGATAGCCTGCCTGAAACAGAGGACCGTAAAGACCGCATTCCCATGGGTCGCTACGGTAAAGCGGGCGAAGTTTCAGGCCTGATTTCATATCTGGCGTCTAAGGAAGCGGCTTACGTTACGGGCCAGAACATTCGCATTGACGGCGGGCTGACACGGGCTGTCTAGGTGACGACGGTCACTTTCGAGCATCTAACAGAGGATATCTGGACTGAGGACCATCGTCTGCACTTGACTTGGTGGCCGTTTCTCAGGCTTTTTTTGACTGTCTCAAAACGGAGCAATTTATGCGGTTGGCGATTGTTTTGGTCTTGGCCTCTTTGTTGATTGGTGCCTCTGGCCCAGCGTCCGCCTAGGGGACCAATGCTTGGGTTATCAGTGCTTATGGAAAGCGCTGCGATATCACACTGACGAAGCAAAGGCTGAGTGGGGACTGGTACAAGATTCGCGTTGGTCCGCGTTGTGACCATGAAATGGAGGATCTGTACGCTTGGCGGTTCGGTGATAGTAGCGATCAAATGATTTTCTATGCTGATAATCGTGAGGTTGCTTCTGTTAACTGGCGCAGTAATACCCGCTGGGAGGGCTGGATTACAGGCGGTGACGAAGCAGTAACACTGACCAAGCGCAGCGGATTGCAGAATAATCAGCGTGCTGCATCCCCGCCACGACCCCGGTTTGGTGCCAGCGGTGCTGCCAGCAGTGAAGTTGCGCCGTGCAAACAGTATTATGGCACCCGTAGATGCGCCCAGGCTCAGGATGTTGGCGATCCGACTTCTGGTGCGCTGCAGCCAGTGGCGAACATGAATGTTCGTTTTCTTGGCGCGCGCACGTCGTCTGTTGTCGGGCAGCTTCCGCGCGGGCGTTGTGTGGCGACACAACGTTGCTCTTCCTCAATTCTAAGCGGCGAAATTTGGTGTCAAATCAAGCTGACTGACATCAAAACAGGTTGGATTTTGAAAGAAGACAAGAAGTCCGTATACGCGAAGAACGGCTGTGGTTGATCTCGCTTGAATAGGCGCTAGGCGACGACAGCCGTCGCCCTCAATTGCGCTACTTCATCACTTCCAAGTCCAAGTTCTGCCAGCAATGCATCCGTGTCCTGGCCCAATGTTGGCGCTGGGCGGCGGATGGCGCCGGGGGTTTCGGACAAGCGTGGGATGATGTTGTGCATGGGCATATAGCCGTCTGGGGCCTCTGCTTCCGGCATATTCACCAGCGCCTCGCGGCCAAGCACGTGCGGGTCCTCTCGCAGTTGGCCGGCATCATAGACGGGGCCTGCGGTCACTTCGGCTTTCTCAAAGAAGGATAGGTTTTCCGCGAGGGTGCGCGCACCCACCCAATCACCGACGATCTTGTCCACTTCATCGGCGCGGGCAACGCGGGCGGCATTGGTGGCGTAGCGCGGGTCGTCGCACATATCCTCGCGGCCAATGGCGCGGAACAGGCGCATCGCCATCGCTTGCATGGAGCCAGAGATCGCGAGCCAGCGCCCGTCACTGGTTTGATAGGTGTTGCGGGGGCTGGCGGTGAGGGAGCGGTTGCCTGTCCGCATCGGCGCTTTGCCGGTGACGTGATGCAAAGCTGCGTCACCACCAAGGATCGAGACCAGTGGTTCCAGCAAGGACAGGTCAATCACTTGGCCTTTGCCGCCCTTCTGCTCGACTTCACGCAGCGCTGTCATCACTGCAAATGCGCCGTAGAGGCCAGCAACCATATCCGCCAGCGCCATATTTGGCAGGGTAGGTGGCCTGTCAGGAAAGCCGGTTTTCATGGCGAACCCGCTCATGCCCTCAATCAATGTGCCGAAGCCTGGGCGATTGGCGTAGGGGCCGGTCTGCCCAAAGCCCGTCACGCGGAGGATGATGAGCCCTGGATTCCGCGCCCACAGCGTCTCAGGCGAAAGGCCCATCTTCTCCAGTCCGCCGGTGCGGAAGTTTTCAACGAACACTTGCGCGCCTTCGACCATATCCAGCAATAACGCTTTCCCGCGCTCGTCTCGCAGGTTCATGACGATGCTGCGTTTGTTGCGGGCGTAGATTTTCCATTGAACGCTAATCCCGTCCGCACCCCAATCCCGAAGCGGATCGCCTTTGCCCGGCGGCTCGACTTTGATGACATCGGCGCCGTGGTCCGCCAGCACATGGGTGGACATATTGCCTGCGACCAGTCGTGATAGATCAAGCACACGCACGCCATCGAGCGGGCATTCGGCGTCAGGGCGGTAATCCATGGGGCAACTCCAATGGGCGGGATGTGAACTATAAGGCCTGGATTGCGCGGAAGGGAACGGCGGCTATGCTCAGGGGGATAAGCAACAAGGAGTCGATGCATGGCGCGGATTGCGGTCGCTGGGTTTCGCCACGAAACCAATACTTTCGCGCCCCATAAGGCGACACTGCCAGAGTTCGAAACTGGCTATAGCTGGCCGTCGCTTGTGCGCGGCGCAGACCTGCCGGCGGCGGTGAAGGGCTTTAACCTTGGTATTTCTGGATTCATAGACAGGGCCGAAGCACAGGGGCATTCGATAGCGCCCCTGGTTTTTGCCTCAGCAGCGCCCTCTGCCCAGGTGACCGAGGATGCCTATGAGACGATTGTCGGCATGCTGTTCGAAGAACTGGCCTGGGTTGGCACTATCGATGCCATTTTTCTGAACCTGCACGGTGCCATGGTCGCGGAGCATCTGGATGATGGCGAGGGCGAATTGTTACAACGTCTCCGCCAAAAAGTTGGGCCAGCGCTGCCGATTGTCGTCACGCTGGATTACCATGCGAACATGAGCCGGGATGCTTGCGAGCACGCAACTGCCATCACCGGCTACCGGGCCTACCCCCATGACGATATGGCGGAGACGGGCGAGCGGATGGCGGTATGGCTCGATAAGCATCTTGCAAGCGGCGCTAAGCGCCCCGCAGTCGCATTCCGCCAAACGCCATTCCTGATCCCACTTTTCGCCGGGTGCACCATGCGTGCGCCTGCAGATGAGATTGTTGCCGCTGTGGCCGAGATTGAGGCGGAGACAGGCGTACTGTTGACATTCGCTGGCGGATTTCCAGCCGCCGACATTCCGGATTGCGGGCCAAGTGTCTACGGATATGCAGCGGACCAGAGTGCGGCTGAAGCAGCCGTCAACCGGCTTGCAGAAATGGTTGAAGCGCGGGAGAAGGACTGGGGCGGTGATGTGCTTGGGCCAGAGGCTGCCGTTGCTGAAGCCAAGGGGCTGGCAGAAAGTGCCAAGCGGCCCATCGTGCTGGCCGATATCCAGGATAATCCAGGTGCCGGCGGCACGGGCGATACTATGGGTCTGATTAAGGCCATGTTGGATGCAGGAATAGAGAACGCTGCCGCGGGCCTCGTCTTCGATCCCCATGTGGCGACCATCGCTGCACGCGCTGGGGAGGGGGCTGAGATATCGGTCGCACTTGGCGGCAAGCATGATGTGCCTGGCGACTCGCCACTTACCGGAAATTTCAAAGTCATCTGCGCCCCATCTGGGCGGATGATCGCTTCGGGGCCGCTATACAAGGGCGGGCGCATGGACCTGCATCCAATGGCGCGGTTGCGCATTGGCGGGATAGATATCGTGGTCGTTGGCAAGCGCGTGCAGGCGGCGGACCAGGAATTCTTCCGCCATGTGGGTATTGAACCCGGTGCCATGCGGTTTCTCGGCATCAAGAGTTCTGCGCATTTTAGGGGCCATTTCCAACCAATCGCAGATGCGGTTTTGGATGTGGCTGCACCAGGGGCGATGGCGGCGTTTCCAGATGCGCTGCCCTTCACACGTTTACGCGCCGGGGTGCGGGTTATGCCCACTGGCGTCAATTCAGGAGCATAATCAATGGCTAAACCAATCCAGTCCGTATTGATCGCGGGCTTTGGCGTAATGGGCAAAGGGGTTGCGACATCCTTCCACGACGCCGGGTTCGATGTAACGATCCTAACGCGGGATCCCGCACGAGTTCTGGCTTCTGCGCCTGAAGGCATGCAGGCCGTTTCTGAATTGCCGGATGAAGCGCCAGACTTCGTATCTGAAAATTTCCCAGAAGATATTCTGCCAAAGCATGCGCTATATGCGGAAATGGAAGCGAAGTGGGGCGGGGCGACGGTGATCTCCACCAATACGTCCGGCCTCGACTTGGAAGAGTTGGCAAAGCCACTGCAGCATAAAGAGAACTTTCTTGGCGTGCATTACCTACAACCAGCAGAAGCCTTTGCCTGCGTAGAAGAAATCCGCATCTCCGCTACGTCTGATGATACTGCTGCCCGCGTTAAAGCGGCACTGGAGCGGACCGGCAAAGAAGTCGTGATGCTCAACCGCCCCATCGTTGGTGCGCTCTTTAATCGGCTTCAGCATGCGATGCTGCATGAGGCTTACTGGATGGTGCAGGAAGGCTTTTGTTCGGTTGAAGATGTAGACAAATTCGCCCGCCTCGCCTTCGGTCCGCGCATGTGCGCCGGGGGGCTGATTGAAGTGAAAGACTTGGGCGGGTTGGTTGTTCACGCGAAGTCGCAATCAGAGATTATTCCGAACCTGCACCTTGGCCGCAGGGCGGTGCAGTGGGTGCAGGACCTACCGGTTAGCGGCCGCACTGGTGCGGACGCCGGGGAGGGGTTCTATAAATGGGCGGACAAGGACGTTGCCCAACGCCGTCGTGAGGTCAAAGAAACCACGCGCAAAATCCTAGATATTGTGGAGCCGCAAGTGCGCGGTGGAGGGCGTAACAATGGGTGATCGTAATGGGGCAATCGCTAGGGTTGAGGACGCCTTCGACACTGGTGCTTTCTTCGATGTTCTGAACGCGCGCATCAAGATTGAGAGCACCAGCCAGGAGCCAGAACGGGCGTCGGAGCTGGCGCGTTATCTTCATGAAAATATTGGCCCAGCTCTTGAAGCAGACCTTGGCTGCACGTGGGAAGTGTTCCCGAACCCCGTTGATGCTGGGCCGCTGCTGATTGCCGAACGCCATGAAGGCGATAGCCTTCCCACAGTCCTGGTTTATGGCCACGGCGATACGGTGCGCGGGCAGGATGAGAGCTGGCGCGATGGCCTGAAGCCTTGGGAAATCACGGTCGAAGGCGATCGCTGGTATGGGCGCGGCACAGCGGATAATAAGGGCCAACACACAATCAATTTCGCCGCCCTTGCTGCAGTGCTGCAGGAACGCGGATCGCTCGGCTTTAATCTCCGCGTTCTGGTGGAGACCGGCGAGGAGATGGGGTCGAAAGGGCTCCGGGAGTTTGCTGCTGCGAATAAGGACAAGCTTCGCGCTGACGTGCTGATTGCATCAGATGGCCCGCGCGTTCAGGCGGACCGCCCGACGATTTTCCTGGGCAGCCGGGGCAACACCAACTTTTCATTAACCATAAATGCCCGCGATGGCGGCCATCATTCCGGCAATTGGGGTGGGTTGATTTCGAACCCGGCGGTTCAGCTGGTCAATGCGATTTCGACGCTTGTTGATGGGAAGGGACGCCTGCAACTGGACGCCTTGAAACCACCACCCATTTCGAATGCTGTCCGTGCGGCGTTGGCGGATCTTGAAGTTGACGGCGGGCCAGGCGCACCGGTCATTGAGCCGGAATGGGGCGCTGCGGGCCTGACACCTAACGAGCGGGTGTTTGCCTGGAATACGTTGGAAATTCTGGCAATGGAGGCTGGGAATCCAGCTGCACCCGTCAATGCCATCCCACCGTCTGCCATGGCTGTATGCCAGATCCGGTTTGTTGCGGGATCAGATTATGAGGCGTTTCTGCCAGCGATCCAGGCGCATCTGGTCGCCAATGGCTATGATATGATTGAGGCAGCGCCAACGCGCGGAGCCATGGCCGCAACGCGCACGCCGCTGGACGATCCGTGGGTGGAACGCGCCTTGGCGTCGCTTGGTAAGACCACAGGCGAACGGCCCGCGCTTCTGCCCAGCCTTGGAGGGTCGATTCCCAATGATGTGTTCACGGACACACTTGGCATGCCCACGATCTGGGTTCCGCATTCCTATGCTGGCTGCAGCCAGCACGCGCCGGATGAGCATGCGCTGGGGCCTACACTCCGCAGTGGTTTACGGGTGATGGCAGGGCTGTTTTGGGACGTTGGGGCGTTAAGCCGTTAGGTTCCCGCGATTTTGATGCTTCGAACGTAGTGTTCTTATTGGATTTTGGGGGGTGCAATTTAACCCTGGTTTAAGGCGTCGCTCGATATGGTGCTGGAAGGTTCCGCATAACCAATCGAGATCCGTTTGCCGCATTTTAACGCCCACCGTCTCGCTCGATCACTGACTGGCCTAACCGCCGCGCTGGTGTTCGCGTGTGTGTCCAAGGCTGTCATCGCTGCTGATGGTGCAGTTGCGCCAGCGGGCGGGTCTGCACTGCCCTGGCTTGGATTGGTTCTCGTTAGCATGGTTGCGATCGTGCTCGGCTTGCGGATGCAGAAGCAGCATGGGGAAGTGGCGCAATTAAAGGCTGACCTCGCCGCACCTGCCAAGCCTGATCCACGCCTAGCGGAGATAGAGGCCGAGCGCGATAAATTGCAGACAGAAGTCGCTTTGCTGATCCAGCGGGCAAGTGAAGTTGCTAAAGCACGGGATGACGCCGAAGCCGCCAACCACGCCAAAACCCAATTCCTCGCGATGATGAGCCATGAGCTGCGCACGCCGCTCAACGCCATCCTCGGCTTCTCAGAAATCATCCGCTCCGAAGCACTTGGACCTGTCGGTTCAGACGAATACCGCATTTATGCAGCCGATATTTACACGTCAGGCGCGCACCTGCTTTCCGTTATCAATGACCTGCTGGACTTGGCCAAAGTTGAGTCTGGGATGGTTGACCTCCGGGATGAGCTTGTTGATCCGGCCAGCATCGTTGATGAAACGGTGCGGATTGTTAGCAAGACTGAAGCGGCCCGTGATATCAAAATTCTGTCGCAGCCAGAGCCTGGCACGCCAAACTTCCGTGGTGACAAACGTCGTATGCGGCAGATCCTGCTGAATCTTGCTTCCAATGCCGCCAAGTTCACGGCATCTGGCGGCTCTGTGTATGTCCGCACCTATCAGAGTGCGGATGGCGGCGTGGTTATGGAAACCAGCGACACAGGCATCGGTATTCCGGCAGATGACTTGGAACGCGTTATGGAGCCGTTCGTGCAGCTCGATAACCAATTGACCCGGGAATATCACGGCACAGGCCTTGGATTGCCGCTTTGCAAGCAGTTGGCGGAACTGCATGGCGGTGTGTTTGAGATCGAGAGTGTCGTCAATGAAGGAACGACCGTCCGGGTGATTATGCCTGCGTCACGGACGATCCACCGGCCCGCAGCGAAGCAGGCGGAAGTCGCAGCCTGATCGTCTGTATTGACGGGCGTTTTCCCCAATGGGGAAACCATCTATCCTGTGCTGATCGTTCCATGCGCAGCCCGAACGGCGGCGGAGTCAGGGCAGCCAATTGGCCAATAAACCATTCTTTCGCGGCTATGGACCGGCGCTCTATGTATGGAGCCTGGCGATTGGCCTTGGCATTCTATGCCTATGGCTAAAGGGCGAGGCGGCTTTTGTCCGCGCGCTCTGGGTCGATCTTGGCATTTTGGAGACCATGACCCCACGCATCCTGATGGGCATGCTGCTGGTTGGCTTCCTGACGGTGCTGATCCCAAAAGAATCCATTGCCCGGGCGCTCGGTGCAGGATCTGGTATTAAGGGCTTGGCGATTGCCGCTGGGGCCGGGGCGCTATTGCCAGGCGGGCCTTGGGTGATCATGCCCCTGATGTTGACGGTCGCCCGCTCTGGCGCGGATGCTGGCGCTTGTGTTGCTTTCGCTATCGGCTGGGGCACAATCGGATTGAACCGATTTCTTGTGTGGGAGATGCCATTTTTTGGTTTGGAGATGGGCGGCCTTCGTGTGCTGGCAGCTTTGCCGTTGCCAATCATCTCCGGCATGTTGATCCGCCGGTATTTCCCACTTATTGGTCCACCTGAAGCACCAAAAGCAGAACGAGAGGCGGGCTGATGTCCATTTCCCTTCTGATGGTCGCTGCTCTCACCGGGCTTGCAGGCATGATTGTGCTGGCAAACCCGGATAAGAGTATTCGCGAGGCGCTTGCGATATCCTGGAAACAGGGTGTGCGGGTCCTGCCGATTGTGATTCCAGCCGCGTTCATTGCTGGGTTTCTGGGGGAACTGCTGCCGGAAGAATTCGTTAGCCGCTTGATTGGCGCAGACAGCGGCATGCTTGGCCTGTTACTGGCGGGCGTTGCTGGGTCGCTTTTACCAACGGGCCCGATGGTCGTTCTGCCCGTCGCGGCTGGGCTGCTGCAGGCGGACGCCGGTATGGCGCAAGTGCTGACGCTCTATAACGCCTGGACCATTGTGAACATCCAGCGCTTCATCCTGTGGGAACATCCGTTGCTTGGTGCCAGCTTGGCAGCGCGGCGTTATGTCGGCGGTCTAATCTGCATGCCTTTTGCAGTGCTGACCAGTGTCGGCATCGCTCAATTGCTCACATAGGCGCAGTGACGCTGGCCCGCCTTGCAGATGTTCGTTGAGTGCTTATCTTCTGATCCAACACATCTCGATTCCTGATAGGACGCTTCATGTCGAACCTTGTTCTTATCCGCCATGGCCAAAGCCAGTGGAACCTGGAAAACCGCTTCACGGGCTGGAAAGACGTGAACCTGACAGAAGCGGGGGAGGCTGAGGCCAGAGAAGGCGGGCGGCTGCTGCGTGAACAGGGCTATGATTTTGATATTTGCTACACATCCGTCCTGACCCGGGCCATCCGCACGCTGTGGATTGCGCTGGATGAAATGGACAGGCGCTGGCTACCGGTCATCAAAGACTGGCGCTTGAATGAGCGCAGCTATGGCGGCTTGCAGGGCCTCAACAAAGCGGAGACAGCAGAGAAGCACGGCATGGAGCAGGTGATGATTTGGCGCCGCTCGTTCGATATTCCGCCGCCAGAACTTACCGCTGACGATGAGCGCTATCCGGTCAACGATCCCCGCTATCGGAACCTGCCGAAAGAGATCGTGCCGTTGACCGAAAGCCTCAAGGATACAATCGCCCGTGTGCAGCCTTATTGGGAGGCTGAGATTGCGCCGCGCATTAAGGCTGGCGAGCGGGTGCTGATCTCCGCCCACGGCAATAGCCTGCGGAGCCTTGTGAAGCACTTGGATGGTATTTCTGACGCGGATATTCCATCTGTTGAAATCCCGACCGGAAATCCGCTGGTCTATGATCTTGGCCCTGATCTAAAGCCACGGGGTAAAGCTTTCTATCTGAAGCCAACGGCATAACAGATCAACGAATGAGGTAGCGCCATGACGATTGCACTCATCACCGGCGCTGCCTCTGGAATTGGTGCTGCGATAGCGCGACGGGTTGCAGCACCCGGCGTAAAGCTCATGCTGCACACGCGCAAGAATGCTGACGGGTTAACGAGTGTTGCGGCGGAAGCCGTTGAAAAGGGCGCTGTCGTCGATACTGTGTTGGCGGACTTGGCGGCCCCTGAAAGCGCTGCCCATGTTATCAACGCCACGATATCTGCTTTTGGTGGATTAGACTGGCTGATCGCCAATGCAGGCTTTGCAGACAAGCGTTTGATTGGTGAATTACCGGCGGACGGTGTTGCGGCAAGCTTCAACCCTATCGCCAATGGCTTCTTCTTGATGGCGCAGGCTGCGACCCCGTATTTGGCAGCGTCAGACCAGGGGCGGATTGTTGCAGTCAGTTCATTCGTCGCGCACCGATTTCCGCATTCTGGTGATTTGTTCCCAGCTTCTGCAGCCGCCAAAGCTGGGCTAGAGGCCTTGGCCAAAGCCCTTGCTGCGGAACTCTCTAACGCTCGCGTGACGGTCAATGTCGTGGCACCGGGCTATACGCAGAAAGACCCTGGTGCGCACGCGGCAATTTCAGAGGCGCGCTGGCAGGAAATTACGGATCGCATTCCGCTTGGGCGGCTGGCAAAGACCGATGAATGTGCCGCTGCTGTAGCATATTTCCTGTCGGATGCTGCGGCGTATGTGACAGGCCAGACAATCCATGTTGATGGTGGCCTAGGCCTGTAACCATAGAACGGAAAACGGCCCTGCAACTGATGTTGCAGGGCCGTTTCAGTTAGCCGCTTAAGGCTAAGTTTTATGCGACGATCAAGAAGTCGGCTGATGTCAGAGTTTCCTCTGCGAGACCAACCAATGTAGTCGAGTCGCCTTCCGGCGTTGCAATCCGAAGGTCCGTGAATTCAGGAGCGAAGTGCAACACCATTGACGGATGAGCTATCCGTTTGTCGCCAAACAGATAACGGTGTTGCCATGTCAGACTATTCGCACCTCTCTCCCGCG
>Ga0233432_10002319_pt1 | contig 17710 bp, 22 predicted proteins | sample SI_122_August201_6_FD_179870 | JGI IMG/M metagenome (GOLD analysis project Ga0233432, IMG submission 179870) | Seawater microbial communities from Saanich Inlet, British Columbia, Canada - SI_122_August2016_10_MG | ecosystem: Environmental > Aquatic > Marine > Inlet | place: Canada: British...
CATCAGAAATAATACCTCCATTTTTTACAATTAAACAACCAACTTTTTTACGCCTAGCCTTTGACAAGTCAGACCAAGCTAAAGCCATATAAAGATACTTCTGATCTAACTCAGTCTGACTCGGCATTTTCTTTTTTCCAGACTTGAAAACTTTCTAAGCTTTTTAAATCTTTAATATTAATTTGAGTAATTTCTTCAGGCTTGCCACTTCTTTTGTATATTCTATACTTCGCTTTTTTTGCGAGCGTCACAAATGGAAGATCGTATCTAATTTTATTTCCAGAATTTAACATTGCCAAAAGCTCTTTCCTGTTTACAACAAGGAAATCATAGTTTCTTTCAAAGGCTACAAAATGTGCATCACCATAAATCCAACCTCGCTTCCCTTGAGAGTTTTTAAATTCAATCCATAGCCATTCTTGGCTTTGTTTTTTATTTTTGACTTTTTTTACATCAAAAAGAATATTGATTGGCCTCCCTTCTTTTCCTTTTGCTTTTAAGACGTGACTGACATTATCGTATTCATTTCTTTTGGATTTTTGTGGAGAGTAACCTTTGATAGTTGCAATTGCATCAAAAGTTATGATCTTTTCTTGGCTCGGTAAGTCTTCCACTATCTAATTTTAGAGGGAGTAGAAGTATGTACAACTTTTACTTTGCGTTGGTCTGGATCTTTCCACCGTTTGAGCATAGAAACAAGCTGCTCGGCTCTTTGCTCCGCATCTTCTTTCTCTAAGTAATTTCTATCTTCAATTCTACGCGAGTTGCGTGTTACGACATATACTTTTTGTTGTGTTTTTTCTTTCATTTATGATATTGATTGTATTATGTTTTTTCCGAAATTAGTAATTTTTCTTTCTCCATCGATTTGTATAAAATTCTTTCTAAGAAGATACACTTCATGATCCCTCCTGAGACTTGTTGGGCTAAGCCCTGTGACCGCAGAAAGCGTTTGTAGTTTACAGCTACCTCTGTCAGCAAGTATCTCTAGGATTTGTTTCTCAGTGCATGTAATGCCATGAGGTAAAATACCAAGCAAGTCAGTTAATTCATTATAATCTGCAATTTCAAATGTGTTTTGATTTTCACTTTCACAATACAATGAAATTTCTTTGGCGCGCATAACCGCATTTCGAGCATTACCGCGAACGGTGAGAGATAAGGCATTCAACGCTTCATCGCTAAAATTAATACCTTCACAATTTAATTTAATTATATCAGAAAGATTCTCTCTAGAATATTGTTCAAAGTCAACTGTGCTAAGACGGTCTTTTAATGGAGGGAACAGTTTATCGCTTTCAGTTGTTGCAAATATGAATGTCTGCTTGGTGAAATCAAATGTAAATGTTTGATCATCGTATACAAATTCTTTGGTGTTAGTTTTCTCAGTGTTAAAAATAGTAAGAAAAGCCATTGTGAGGTCTTTTGGGAGAGCGTGAGCTTCATCAAAAAGAATGGTAATTTCGTTATTCATAACCAAAGGAATGAAAATCTGCTCAAAAAACTGAGCGTTGTTCTTGATGGTTGAACAATTAAGCTCTAAGAATGGGCGCTTGCTTCCATCTTTATTCTTGAGGTTTTTAGCAAACTCTTTTGCAAACAATGTTTTACCAAGACCTTTAGCTCCAACCAAGTTTAAAAATGGACAAACACTTGTTGCTTGATACGCTTTAAGATAAAAATTAAGCTTTTTCTTTACGTTGTCTTGCCCAATTAAATGTGAAAAATAATTATTCATTATCAAAGTCTGTGACTGCGTATTCAATTTTGTCTTCGACTGATTGAGTTTCAGAGAAGTCTGCAGAAGTTGTTTTCCCGGAAAGATAGTTTGCGTAAAGCCTTCCCTTTACCCAATCTTCACTAACAGGAATGGAAGTTACTTCTTGTGCTGCAAGATCAAGGATCTCTTGAATAGACAAGGTCACAATAGAGGAACCGCCTTTGCCACTATTGCGGCGTTTGCGGGGAGTACCATCTTTGTTTAATGCGATTTTATTCATATAAGACTATTATCTCATAAATAGAGTCTTTCGTCAAGAGTAAATTTAGTTTTTTTTAAAACTAATCTGAATCTTCATCCGATTCAAATTCTACATTGCCTTCGTGGACAAGTTCAACAATTTTTTCTTGAAGAGCTCCAATAATTGTAATTGTATTAATATCAAATTCGTCTATATAATGATAGATTAAATTTTCTAAATCAATTCTAAATGAATCTGTTTGCTCATCATAATCTTTTGGCCCTGTAATAAATAATTCTTCATCTTCGTTATCTTTATCCATATTACAATTGATTATAATACTTGATGAAAGAATTGAAGCCCTTTTGTATTCTTAGTTCTCTTTCCCTTTTTCTTGTGGGAGATCTTAAATATATATTACTTTTAGCCGTTCTAAAAGAAAAAATCATGGATTTTATTTCCCGAGACCACTCTTCCTCAGATAAGTCGTGAGGTTTATTATTTAAAGTTTTTGTTTCTGTAAATAATCTATTCAATATAATATAATTAAGTTTGGCATTTTCATCTTCGGCGCGCCTTTTAAGTGGTATGATGTTTTTAAGTTTGTCTAAAATTGTCATGATCTCCAAAAATTTTCAATTGTTTCTTCATTAGGTTCTATTAAGTTAAAAACTTGACAGTAAAAGTTGTTTCTTCCATCCCAATCCATTGTATTTTTTACCATATATATAAACGACTCTCCTTTCGCTTTTCCAAAATTGTAAAAACAGCACTGAGATTCTATTCTGTTTTTAGAAAGCTGGTCAACTCTCAGGAAAGGTTGAGAAAAATCAAGAGCATTAATTAATAATGTATAATACTTTTCTTTGAATATGTTATTTTTCTTAAAGTTTATATCTGAAAACCTAGTACCATTTGATGCAACTGATTCCATCAGCAAGTCACTTACAAAGTATGTCTCGAAGGTTTCTAGTAAATCATAAAAAATTAATTTAGAAGAATTATCAAAAATACACTTTTGAGTGATGTTCATTAACATAAAATGGTGGACGCGGCGGGAGTCGAACCCGCGTCTTTAAGTTTTAGGGAGTAAGAGTCTACAAGTTTAGTTTATTTTTTTTAAGGTTTTGATATAAACATCCAACCACTTGTTTCAATTATTTACAGTTTGTGACACAAGTAAACTTTTTCTGTTTTGCAGATGTTTGACCCCTCACCTGCCGTATCTGCGTCTGACAGGGAGGGGTAGCAGAACTAAGCTGCTAGAGCCAATTTTTCAGCTACTGGGCTGAAAGCTTGGACACGATTTTTATTCTTGCCATGTACAAGTTTGTGCCTTTTAACGAAGCCTGGCACCTCTTCGACTTGCATCGTACTCTATCCAACATAAATCGAATCCAGTACGCGCCCATTTGAAGTATAAATTAATGAGGTGAATTAAGTTTTAACTTGATAACAATTTGAAATTTATACTTCTAAGTTTCAATAAAGTATCAACCTTTGTTCTTACCTAGATCGGCAAGACCTTGGCCGAGAATGTAAGCCGAAATCGGACCGATAACTTGAACTACAACTTCTTGTGTTAAGCCTAACTTAAAAAAGTGATTTAAGATAGGAACTGCGACAGCTACTAATGCCGCCCAAAACTTTTTACTGTGCCAAAATTGCTTTTCGCTAGTACTCGATAATTTTGATAGAATATTACTCATAATTTATTTAAAATAATTCTTCTGGAATATCAGAGTCTTCACTTTTAGCTGGTTGAGAATTTTCAGTACTAACTTCTTTGACCGCTTGACTTGCAGTGGCAGCTAAATCTGTATCTGATTTTTGCTCTTGATCTTCAGATCGATAAAGAACATAATCGGGAGCTTTTTCATTCTTTTCCCTGTTTTTGTTTGTGAACACAACTACCTTGATGTTTTCTGTAACGCCAGGCATTGTTTCGATATTAATACTTCCAGACAAATACTTTTGGTTTTTGCCACTTCGTACCCACAGAGCTCCGAGCTCGCGACTACGCCACTTTGATTCTTGCTTTTCTTGTGTTTGATTACTCATAATTAATTTTTTTTGTTATATAAATTTTTTAGTTCTTGTATAAATAAAGGTTTTGCTCCTTTACTAAGTTTGTTGTATTGTTTTTTTGCGCGAGAGTATACTCTCTTAATTGTTGCGTCACTACAATTTGGATCGTAATTCAATATCTCTCTAATTTGTTTTGACGTTTTATTGTTCATGGAGTTGATTATAGTACAATTTAAATTAAATGTCAAGAATTAAATTAATATTATTTATTATCAAATTCATTTTCTTTACTTTTTGCTATAACTGCTGCGATTCCACCTACTAATCCAAAAAATAAGAAATCACCGCAAAATAATTCATATGAGCTTGCTAGCACTTCTATCATCTAAATTCTTTTCTTAGAAGTCTCCAGCGATCTGAGTCAATAGGTTTGTTTCCATCATCAATAGCATTTAACATCTCAATGATTTCGTCAACGCTATTATAAATGTATTTATGGGGAAACATACCAAGCATCCACAATGGAGTCTTTGACTTACCCCCCTCCATACTTACGAATACAGGTTTTTTTTCTCGAACAGCTGTGACAATTTCTTCAGCACTTCCCCAACTTGCTACTTCAGGAACAAGATGTGCGATAATAAAATCACTTCGATCTACTAAATTTAGGTCGTAAGCTCTAACAGTTTTCATTCTTTCTGAAACTCGATCATACTGTTTAGTGCGCATCCAGGTCTCCATTTCTTGGCGAGACGCTTCGTCTTCCTCAACATCTTTCATAAATGGTTTTTTATAGGGGTCAAAACATGTAATACTCAAGGGTTCAAGTTTTTGAGCTACATGATCTCTCCAATTGCGACCGCTGACATATTGCATATGCCCTACCAAATAACACTTGGTTCTGTATAATAGATTTGTCATGCTTTAACTATACCAGATAGCTAAAGCTTTGTCAAGAATTATCTTGATGCAATAATGTGAGCCTTATATTGAGCTGTCGTCGCGGCAGAAAATGATAAGTCGAAGCTTGTTTCTGAAATATTATTTATTCCAAAAACTGGGTAATTATTTGGACCAGAAACTATTTCCAGGTTGACTGAAACAAATGGTTTTGAAGAAAAAGATGTCGGGTATTCAATTGTGTAAGATGTTTCGCCTGCTGCTAGATCGGATGTGAATGATTGACTTGTTGTCTGATTGATTGAATGAGCGGTTCCAACAGAAGCTTGAGTATGAAGTACGTAACTGTCGCTTTCCAAAACCTTATTAAAATAAACCGTAAATGAATCAGTTTGAACTCCCGAAAAATTAACAAGAATCGGTTCAGCTGCGCCTCGTATTTCGACAGAGTTTTGTATATTAGGTGTCGAGCCAAATGTTTTTGGAAATTCAATAAGCTGCTCGTCTTTACCTTGCGATAACGGCGTTGAAAAATAAACTGACTGATCTTGAGTTTCTGGCAAAAGCTTTGTCCAAGCGCCGTCTGAACTTTGAGAATATAAAGAATCAATGTAAGCCTCACCGCTCACATTAAACATTCCTAAGTCTGTATCTGAGTTGATTAAAACATTTCCATCTTGATTAATTTTAAAAACTGAATTATTGTTCGCTTTGAAGGAAACTTCTTGATCAGATATGTTTATTGATGAGTTATTTGAATTTAAAATTAACTCGTTATCTTTAAAGCTAATATTAATGTTTTCGTTGGTAGTATTTATAATCTTATTTTCTACAAGTAAATCACCAGAAACATGTAAATTATTATCTATAATCCCACTTCCTGATACTTGCAGGTCTTTATCTATATTTAAATTATTATCTACAACTAAATCACCTTGAAACTCTCCTTTGCCATCAACATTCATGTTGCCCGTGACTTCAAGATTTCGCAAAGTTAAATCTCCATTTAAACTTGTCGAGCCATCTACTTTCAAGTCCCCACTAATCAAAACATCTTTTTCAATTTGCAGGTCATATTCTGGTTCAATATCACTGTCTTTAAATTTATCACCGATACCTATTTTTTCAAAAGCTGCAGAAGTTCCAAGGAAAACATAACCACTAACGTCTCCTTCTATTGTAGTGTCAATAACTTCATGTAAAAAAACAGTGTCTTGAAATGTGCAAACGTCTGCGAAAGTTTTTTCTCCGCTAATAGTTTGATTGCCGGTTAGTAAAACACTATTTCCTAGAATAGATCCCTTAAGGTTTTTAAAAGTGATTTTTTGATTTTCTACTCCAGACTTAGCAATTAAAAATAATGCATCTTCATCAGAGGATGCTCCTATAGGAGGCTCTCCAAGAGGGCTTAAGTTATCAATGTCTGCATAAAGACCTGTAATTTCTGCCATCGATGATACTCTATTATCTCTTGCCATCTTAGTTAAGTTTCTGTGTTTTGGGGAGTGTTAAAATTGTGTGAAGTTTTGATGCTGTAGGTATAGTGTCTGCAAATCTAATTGCAAACCCTGATTTAGTTACACTAGATATTGCATATTCTGTAATTATATCCCCTTCTAATTGATTAAGTATAATGGGTATTTCATCTTGAACTGTAGGAAAGCCTAAAAGGAAATAATTTGTAGCATATAATGGGGTAGTAAACCTAACGATAGAATCTTTGTTTGGAGAATATTCTGAAGGAGAGCAGGCAAGGATATTAATATATAAATCGTTTGAAGTTGTTATTGAGTTAAGCTTGATTTCAATAAAAGTAGTGCTTACTTGTAATAAAGAAAAATCTGTTGTCCCGCTAGGGTTTTCTAAAGTGCAGTGAACTACAGGAGAATTATGAAACGTTTTAGGGAAATAAATTTTCTGTAGTTGTTGATTTGGTAAAACTTGCGCTCTAAATTGAATTGACTCATCTGCGCCAGCTATAATTGGTTTATATTCGTCGTTATATTTAGTATATATTTTGTCGATATAAGTGTTTCCAATTATGTTTAAAGATCCTTCTGTGTCTATATCAGATGTAGTTGCTGCTATATTGACTGTAGAGTTTTGTGTTAAGAAATTCTCTTTAATTGATATACTTTGATTGTCTATATTTATTAGAAAAGAGAAATTATCTGTAAAATTAAGGCGGTCATACGAAAAGTCAATCTTTTTGTTGTTAGGAAAAAGAATTAGATCTTCGCTATATATGTCTCCATGGCAATCCAGGTTAAGTTTGACACTTGCATTTCCGCGACACGTTAAATTTTGGGAGTATAAATTATTTAACCCTGTGATATCACTTGCAAAATAACAATTTTGATGATTTTTTAAATTCTTTATATTTAATGATTGTTCTTTTTGCAGGTCTTCAGATAAATTAAAAAAGCCGCTAATATTTAAGTTTTGTTCGCATAGGGTCGAGCCAATAATATTTTCATTAGGGTAAAAATCTGGAAAGCTGCTTAAGGAATTTTGAAAAAATCCAGTGCGAGCAAAAAAAGAGTGGCCGCTTATAGGTCCATCTATTGAGATGTCTTTTATTTCTGTAAAATTAGAGCGCTTTTTTATTGTGCATTGTTCTGTGAATGTTTTTTCTCCTTCAATTCTTTGATCGGATTTAAGGTAAACAGATTTGTCGAGAACTGATCTATGTAAATTTTTAAATGAAATTCTTTCGTTTCTATAGTTTTCTCTAGCAATTAAAAGATAATGTCTGTCTGCAGTTTTTAATTCAATATTATCTATACCCCTCCTAGTTTCTGCATTATGAAATTGCAGGCTCGAAATATCTGAATCAAGATCAGCGTCTACTAAATTTAACGAAGTAATATCTGAGTTTAATTGATTTAATTCAGCCAACTGTTCTTCGGAAGGTATAAACCCATCTATAGTCGCTTCAAGCAGTTCTCGCGTAACTTGTAAGCTAGATATGTTTGACTCCACAGAAGTTTCAACAACCTGTAAAGACGAGATGTCTTGCAGTAATTCAATCTCTTCTTCGTGCAAATTAATTAGGTTAACTTTTTCTTGTTCCGACAACTCTTCGATATAAAATTCATTCCCAGAAATCTGACTTACGTAGAGAATATCGCTATGGGGTAACTCTGATATTTTTTGATTAGGCATAACTCAAGGTTTATTACACTAAAACCATATTAATTGTGTAATAACATTCGTGGCAAAAGGAATAATGACAAGGTTGACCCATGAAAGATTGGGAGTTTTATTTTCAGACGCGCCCGCGTATAAAGAATACGCAATGTCCAGTAAGCTGGCAGACGCAATTAGAGTACAGAGTATTGAATATGCCTTTGTTAATCAAAGTGTTGATGTTAAAGCTGTAGGTAGCGATAAATTTATTGCTAGAGAATTTCAAAGTCCAGTTGTAAGGTCTCCAGATGTTTCATTTTCTATGAATTATTTCTTCGCAGAAGGAAAAAATGAGATAGCCTCCAATCTTTATATAGGAAAAAACTACAGCTTGTTTAGGAATTTTTTTGATTTTCAAGATAAAGATGATGTAAATATTTTTGTTGTCGCATCTAATTTAGATAAGCATTTAGATATGTCATCTATAATTTCTGAATCAGATTTTAATGGCTATACCATTATAGGCATTGGGAATGCTTTTATGTCAAAATGGAGCTATAATGCTTCCGTAGGAAGCTTTCCGTCTTGCACTATGGATTTTTTAGGTAGCTCAATGAATTTTTCGGAATATGATTCAATATCCCACCCCAAATATCCATCAATAAAACTCGGCAAAGATAATGTGAATTCCCCTGAGGAATTAATCCTTCGCTCTTCATTTTTAGGGGATTTAGGTCACGATCTCGAAGGGGTAGGAAGAGTATTTGATGAGCATATGGAGCCAGAATTATCCACGGTCATGCCTGGAGATGTACAAGTAGAAATCGAAAAAATTAGTGGGACTCAAGGGGGCTCTAAAATTGATTCGATGCATGCAGCCGTACAATCAATCAATATAAGTGTCCCTGTAGAAAGAGAGTCTATATATGGTTTAGGTAGTAATTATGTTTTTGATAGAAAGCTTCAATTACCCATCTCTGGAACAGTTTCCATGTCTTTAATTTTGAGAGAATTTGAGTTTAATGGAGTAGATGATTTTTTTGGACAGTCAAATGTATATAAAATGACCATTCAAAATAAAGTTGGATTAAGAGTATTGGGTTATCAAGGACAAGATTATGTAATAGATGGTTTTTATTATGTTGCTGTATTTGATGATGAATGGAGAAGGGTTCCCTTTATTAGGGAACTTAGAGAGGAAGTCGGTATTCCCGGTCAATGGTTTGTTTCTGAAGGCAACAATTATTTCTATGTTTGTACAGGAGGTTATGAATGGGGGAAAATACCAATGGTTGATTCTGAAAAAACACAGAGTATATTTACAACTTATGGCCTAACTAGCCCAAATTTTATTTATGAATCTGAATATGTTCATGTTCATATTGGTGACGGTCAATATAAAAAATTTGCCGTAGCAGATGTTGATTTAACATCAAAAGAAATACAAAACACTTTGAATGTTTCTCAGGGAATGAACTTCGATATTTCTAGAGCACAATTAAAAAGGCAAGCTCACAAGCACCAAGTAAATAATAATTCTACTGTAGACGTAGAGTTTTCATTTGATATTTCTGAATCAGATGGTTTGAGATTATATTTCCAATAAAAAACCCCCGATTGCTCGAGGGTTTTTTAAGACTTACTTAATTTAAAAATTAAGCAAACTTGGAAGCTATGTTTAAAGCGTTTCTCGAGCCAGATATAAATACTCCATTATTTAAATCTTCTGCTCCACCAACTTGAGCTGTAAAGGTGATGTCTACACTTTTGTTGTCTCCAATCGAAGAAGAGAAAGACTCTCCTTCTAACCTTGCACCTTTAATCATGTACTGTAGGGCTATTGGGCCATTTCCACTTTGGGTGGGCTCTCTCATTGTAAATACAAGATCATGTTCTTCTTGATCAAAAAGCATATCTGCTACGTTTCCACTTTTAAGGTCAGAGAGGATAGCGTTAACCGAAACAGAAACGTTGATTGGGAAATCCGTGACCCTTGCATAACCATAAGTATTTCCAAGTCTTTGAATAACACTTCTGTTAATAGGCACATCGATACTAAAGCTTTGAATGTGAGCAGAACCATCTGCATAATCTTTGGTTGGATCATGAGATTGAAGGCGCGGATCATCTTTTGGTAAATTTTGGAATCCTCCTGCAATACCATCTGTACCCAAGCTTAAAGTTATGTCTCCGGGACGCAGACAAGATAAACCTTCGTCTTGGACGCCGTTTTCGTCACCATTGAAACCATCGTCCCAAGAACCCCAAATTCCATCGTCTCCCTGCGTCGCTTCTCCTTTTCCGCTAACCGCTGGTGGTAATGAAAATTCTACACCTTCTACTTCGTAACCATGTACGGTGTCAATTGCTGGAAGGGCAAGTTTATGTGTTCCGTTATAAGTTCTTAAATTTAAACCGTCTATAGTAACATTTGCAGTTGGCATACCTCCGACAGACGCTTCAATAGAATAGTTTGAAACAAAACCGTTTCCAAGTGCAATAACACTGTTTGAATCGCTGGCGTGATCTTTGTTATTTACTGCGTCTGAACCTTCTGAGGTGGTAAGAATGAAAAAGTTTTTTCCAACAGGATTTCCTTCTGGGTCAATTTTTCCAATTAGCAGTTCATCTGTAAGAGAGTTTGTTTGACCTGTTACTCCGAAGCCCAAAAGGCGTTCATTGATTCCATTGCTTAGATAATAAGAAAAATCTAAACTAACTGTGGGAGGTTCAACTGCTACAGAATCGATTCGAGCAAGCTGCCCAAATTGATTGACGTCTTGACGATTAATAGAGAAGCTGTAATTTGCGCTTTGAACTCTGCGCAACTGTTGGATTCCTGTTCTGGGGGTATGATCAGGACTATTAACTAAATGTTCTGTTAGATCCTCATGCGTTGCATGCGTCATTCTGTTTGTCGCATCGCTTGGGCCTGTTGACCAATCTTCTGCTGTTGCATAATGATGTCCTGTTGCGTCTGTGGTGCCAACGTATAGCGCCTCACTTTGATAAATTACTCGAGCTCGATTTGAAGTTTTTGCCATAATGATAAAAGGGTAAAATTTGAATAGGTGAAATTTGAATTCTTCTTCTAATTACATTATTTATAATCAGAAGGGAAATTTATGATCTTGGAAATCTTAAATTTGTAATTTCAAAATCAATAAATCCAATAAATAAGGAGGGATCTATATTTTTTGCAACTCTATCGCTAAGTTTTGAGCATGTTACATTTTCGACATGAAAAAAATCTTTGGGTTTTGTGTCCAGGAGTTCAGTATAATTAAAATCTACAACGTCTCCATATTCAGTTAAGGGATAATCTTCAAACTGCAGTTTTTTGAATACTTCGTTTTTGGAATCTGCAAAAATAGATAATGCTCCATCTAGTTGATAGGTATTTTCTGCAAAAACCACGCATCTAATACTTGTAGAGGTTTTATCTTCACCTCCAAATGCAAACGGTTCATTTTGAACTAATTCTGGATTAACAAAAATAGCTGGAACAACCTGTTTGTGGGGAGGTATTCCCGATTGCTCTTGTTTGAATCTCCCGTTTGAGTCGAATTTACTTTCAACAATTAATTGTTCTTCTGTTTGGTTTGTTATGTACCAATTAAAATCTTTTACTGAGTATGCTGCGGTTAAATTATTATTGTTTGCTCCAAAAGATGACTCAAATATAACTCTTCCATCGTCAAAATCTAAAATTAATCCACTTTCTCCTCGAGGTATAAACTCTCCATTATTATAAATTCCATTAGGAACTTGAACTCCATTAATACCGCTATCAAAAACCCACTGCTTGTGAGGACTGCTGTATGTCACGAAAGCTTCTCCAAGTTGATCATCTATTCCCATGGGATATAGTGGAGATTGATAATTTTGATAGGCATCACCTTTATCTGTGATAAAATTGTCTGCCCAAAGCATGAAGCTTGTAGTTAATTTGTGTTGAAATTGTGGTTTCATGTTAAAAATTAGATTTTGATACTCTTGACGCGCTGATTGAGTTTAAGTTTTTTTCAAATTCTTGTAATAATTCTTTTATGTAGGGCACTTTGACTCTTCCTCCTGTCTGTAAGTTTTTATTCTGGAAGCCAGCTTCTGACCTGCTTGATCTCACATCTTTGTAAATGTATTGCCCCAAGTTTGGTATGCCCCTACCTTCAAGCTCCTTAAGCCAGCTAGCTCCTTTAGCCCAAGGCATGGGTGACAATTTATACAATTCCCTAAGTGATGGAGAGTTAACTACGTATGTCCAAACAAATCCAAATGATGACATTTTTCTATGTTTGATTAAAATATTTGCACTATTTAATTTTGACCTTAATGATTGAGTTGGATTGGATTCTGCAGCAAAACCAATGAACCCAAAAAGATTTCCTGAGGAAAGAGTGCCTGTGATATTTGAAGCTCCTGCTCCAGACTCTAATTCTCGTGTTACTGGGTGCGAGTCAAAGTCATTCATTAGTTTGCCGTGAGCAATTTTAAATTGTTTTTCCATGACCTGCCTAGCTTCAATTTGCAGCTTTTTATTTGAGATTACCTTCTTATGTAAAATATTTTTTATTGATCTATTCAGTCGATTTGCCATTAGTTTCAATTGGTAATAAAAATAAAGTTATAAATTGTATTGTGTCAAATAATCCATGAGGTCTTGCGTCAGAATAAATAGAAAACATTCTTCCGTCCAACTCTATTCTTTTTACATCTTTAATGTAATCATGATCTTCAACTTTTAATTTTAATCTAACAACACTATTAGAGTCTGGTCTTTTGATTTTAGATTGTGTTTGAGTCTCGCCAAAGTATTCTAAACTTCTATCGGTATCATACCTCACTCTTGCTTTAAAAACTTTTCTAACAGGAACATTTTCTACGCTTGGAGTGTTTTGACCTGCCTTGCCGTACAAGTAATTAAAGTTTGGGTCCGTGCTTATAATTACTTTCTTAGCTTCTTTATATACAACAATGTCTCTTCCGAATGTATCATGAAGGTCAAGTAAATTTGCTGCAATGCTCGCTCGTTCAGAGGGTGATAAGAATTCTGCCATAAGTCTTTTTACACTAAAGATTTTTTTTTGTGTACTTCATTTCAAGGTATAAGGTTTAATGAACGCAGAAGACATTTTTAAAAAATGTTGCCACAGGAATACGGTTTCCCTTTTTAAGGGTTTCCTCGTAATGCTTGAGGATTTACATAAAGAGCATGAGATTAATTTCAATAAGTTAAGAAATAATCTTCCAGAGGGCTGTGTCCCTATCGTTGATCAGGCTGATTACTTTGACGAAGAAAAATTACAACATCTTCGCAAACGAACTCTCGATATTGGTAACGAAACAATTAGAAATATCATGGGAGATTTAGATAATTATACTATAGGCTTTACATTTAAATAATCATGACAAAGGAAAATCAAAACACTACTCCCACAATGGACGACACACGCAAAAAGCTAAAAGAAATTTATAGCTTTACTTTTGAAAAGGAAGAAAAAGTAAAAAGAACAGAAACCAAAGTTGTTCAAAATCAAGCAACTGGAGAAGATGAAGAAATTTCTGTCACCAAAGAAGTCTCCGAGGGGATTCCTTATAGGGTTATTATGAAGCAACCCTCTCGCAGACAAATAGAAGAAGCTGAGCTTGAATTCAGTGTTGAAATGAGCTCGTGTATTCGAAAAGGTATTTTAACTAAGGCTATGCTGGCAAAAAAATATAGTGATACAGGGGGGTTACTTGCCGTGGAAGATGCCAAGTCTCTAACCAAAATGTATGTTAAATATGGCGAGCTTTCACAAGAAAGTGAAAAGTTAAATGTTAAAACAAGTGGTTTGAGTGATAAAGATAAAAAGAGATTAAATGAAATTGCTGGAGAAATAGCTTTATTGAGAAAAAATATTATTGATGTTGAGACTTCATACGCTAATTTATTTAATCATACTGCGGATGTTCGTGCAGAGAATAGAGTCATACAGTGGTATATATTGAATCTTACATTTACGCAAAAAGAAGATGAAGAGAATATGAATCCATTATTTGTAGGAAATGATTTTGAGCAAAAACTACAAAGCTATTATGATCTAGAAGAAAATGGCGATGAAATGTATGAATTAGTTGGTGGCAAAGTCGCGGCTTTATTTAGTTTTTGGTATTATAGTTCTGGCGCTGTAGGTCAGGCAGATTTTGAAAAACTAGATAAAGACATCGAAGAAGGAAACGTATAATGCGTGGAATCTTCTAAGCGCAGAAAAATATTTAGGGATATTGTTCGAGGTTACTCGACGGCCGAAATAAATGATCAACAGGTGTTTATTAAACACTTGACTCCTCATGATCAAGTAGAGTTGGAAGAAATAGAGGAGAGCTATTTTAATAAAGCAAAAAAGAGGGGTGTGCCAACTGAGAGAGAGATGCTTGATTATTTGAAGAAAGAACAGCAGTGGGTTGATGCTGACGAAGAATATATAAATCAAAAAAAATTGTATCTCAAAAATCTAAAAAAGGCTCTTAGTAAGTTAATGCTCAAAAAAGATATTGATCGACAGAAAAAAATTATAGAGAAAGAGGCTCACTTACTTAAAGCTAAACTGCTTGAGAAATTCAATCTTGTTGGTAATACTTGTGAAAGATATGCCAAGGATAGATCAAATGATTTTTACATGATTAAATCTTTTTTTAAAGATAATAATTTATCTAAACCTTTGTTCCCTGAAGATGTGTTCGATCAATTAGAAGATTATGATATCAAAAATGTGATACATAAATACAATTCTATATTTCAGTCATTTGACGAAGAAAATGTTCAGTATACAATACTCGAAGATTTTTACAATCCATACTTAAGTTTTGCTGAAGATAGTATGCAGTTTTTTGGAAAACCGTTTTGTGAGTTAACATACAATCAAATAAAATTAATTGTTTATACAAGAATGTTTAAAAATATATATGATAATAATGAAAATATTCCAGAATCAATTATGAAGGATCCCGCAAAACTTATTGAGTTTGGAAGTAGTTCAAGAACAGAGCGTGAAAAGGTAAAAGATAAGGTTTCTTCTGGAGATGGAAGTACTATTGTTGGGGCTAAAGAAGAAGATTATGAGCGTCTTGGTATAGACAAACCTAGTGGCGGTGTGGATCTTCATGAAGAAGCAAGAAAGAAAGGTGGTTCTTTAAATATGGAAGATTTGATGAAATTGCATGGTGTGACATAATTTTGGTGTATAAATACCTTATCTAAGGAATAAGGAAATGAGCATTGATCTTGACATACACGGGAATACAAAGCCTCTTGAAGCATCTGTTCAAGCAGCTATAAACAGAATACGTCGCCAACCAATTAAGATAACTGTTGACGACAAGGGTGCAACACAGCCTCTTGGAAACATGAAGCGTGGAGCAGATGAGTTTTCTAAATCAATGGAAGCTGCAAATGCTCGTATTATAGCTTTCGGGGCAAGTATGGCTATAATCAATGGAGTTTCTGATGCTTTTAAGGGCATGGTTAAAAACATGATTGAAGTAGAAAAAGCCATGGCAGACATAAACGTTGTTATGGGATTGAGCGCAAAAAATTTAGATAAATTTAGTGATGGTTTATTTAAGGTCGCCAAAGAAACTGGAGCAGCTTTTAATGTCGCAGCTCAAGCTGCAACAGAATATGCTCGTCAAGGCTTGGCTGTAGAAGAATCTTTAAAACGAACAAAAGACGCTTTAATTCTTACTCGATTAACAGGCATGGATTCTGCAAACGCGGTAAAATCTTTAACTGCAGCCATGAATACTTATGGAGACCAAATAAAAGACACCACTCAATTAGTGAGTAAATTTGCCGCTGTAGATGTTCAATTCGCAGTAAGTGCCGAAGATTTTGCTGACGCTATTGCCAGAACAGGTGCTGCCGCAAAAGGAGCTGGAGTTGATATCGATGAACTAATTGGTTTAGTTACTGCAGCTCAACAACAAACTGCTCGAGGCGGAAAAGTTATTGGAAACTCGTTAAAAACAATTTTTACTAGGGTTGGCCGTACGGATACTTTAAATCAATTAGAAAATTTGGGTATTGCCGTGAGGGATTTTGAGGGTAAAACATTAGGAGCAAAAAGAATTTTAACAGATCTTGCAAATACTTTTGATGCATTAAGTGAGTCTCAAAAAGCTCAAATTGCACAAACTGTTGGTGGAGTATTTCAAATCAACGTTTTAAAAGCCGTTCTTGGAGACGCGGCAAAACAAAATGGCATTTTATCTTCAGCGACTCAAATCGCTGCAGGAGCGACAGACGAAGCTATTCAAAAAAATGAACAGTTGAGAAATACTATGTCTGCAATGGCGAGTGAAACTGGAAACGCAATTAAACAAGTGAGCGCTCAAATTGGTGAAATTATGCTTGCTCCAGGTATGGAAAAAATACTGAATACCGTAAAATCATTTGCAGAAACTGCTTCTGGTGTACTGGGGGATGGGGAAAGTACGGGTAGTAAATTTGCTTCAGGTTTTTTAAGAGGTTTGGGTAATATAATTACTGGTCCAGGATTAGTTGTTATGACAACTGTATTTGTGAAACTATTTGCTCAAGCATTTAAGTTCACAAAAGAAAGTTTAAATTCCTTAATAGGTATAACTACTCAAGCTCAAAAACAAAAAGCCATACAAACATCTTTAGTTTCCCTTGTTAGTCAAAACGCTCAATTGAGCAAAGAAATTTTAAGAACGGACGTCAGCCGAACCCAGAAAGAGCAAATGATTCTTGGCTTGATTCAAGCTCAAGTATCAGAGGCTCGAGTATTAAATGAAGTTACTCGTCAAAGTGCTGCAAGCTTATATAAACAAGGGTATGGACCAAGTTTAACTAAGGGGCGCGGGAAAGCTGAAGGACATATTCCAAATTTTTCAGAACGCCAACAAGCTGCTCAAGGTGGTTATGCAGCAGGCAATATTCGAAGTATGGATATGCCTGGACAAGGATCTGTTATATACAACAGCGCAGAAAAAGTCAAGAATTTTAAAGGCATGCGTCAACCCGCAATCATGCCACCACAATCCAGTAAAGCTGGAGAAAATTATCAACAAGCATTTGGGGACGTTCACGGGTTTGATCCATATGCCGCAGGGGGATATATACCCAATTTCAATAAATCGAAATCGAAAAGCAAGGAAAAGGCTGGACCGCCTATTAATTTAAATAGTTTGTTTAGGTCGCAAATTGGATCTATGGGAGTGCTGTTAGGTTTTGGGTCAGAGGGACCCGCTAAAGGACAAGAGTATAGTCAAACCTATAATAGTTTACCTCCGAATGCTAAAGCGATGTTAAAGAAGAAAAATATAGTTGATCGTGGGACATCTCAAGTAGTTGCAAAATTGCCAACTAAGTCTGTTTATGAAATAACCGAAACGGACGTTGGAAAGATTGAAAAAGTTTTAGGAGAAAGCCAGTTAGAGAAAAAGCTTTATGACTATATTGGTCCTGGTTTTGATCAATTTTCTCAAGCCATTGGAATGGATATGTTTGGCGGTCGAATTGGTAAAGCTGGAATTAATGTTTTAAAGACACATATGGAGGGTTCTGTACTGGGAGGTTTGTTTGAATCTGCAGTTAGAGGATCTTTAGATAATAAAAAAGTTGAAGATAGTCAAGCTCCTTTTGATTTCACCGGTTCTAATGCTGAGAATGTTGCAGAATTCATGGG
>Ga0233432_10002320_pt1 | contig 17704 bp, 22 predicted proteins | sample SI_122_August201_6_FD_179870 | JGI IMG/M metagenome (GOLD analysis project Ga0233432, IMG submission 179870) | Seawater microbial communities from Saanich Inlet, British Columbia, Canada - SI_122_August2016_10_MG | ecosystem: Environmental > Aquatic > Marine > Inlet | place: Canada: British...
ACTTACCTTTTCTGCTATCAAGTAATGGAAGGGGTCTATCATTGCCCTGCTCCTCTTCTTCCTCTTCTCTCTCAAGAAGATTGTTTATTGACTCATACAACCCATTGTAATAACTAATATCATCATCATCGTCAAACCGTTTTACCAACTTCTTATATAGTTGGGACTTCTTGTTACCATCACCCAACTGTCTCTTATCTTCGAATAGACCTTCCTCTGTATCAAGAGGTTTTGAGAAACCAACATATAGTTCAGTTACATATACTTTAGAACCTGTAATGGTTGTAGTGAAACGATACTGAGCAGGAACAACATGACCATCTTCGTCCTTGGTTTCTTCCTTCAGAACTTCTTTATGCCACTCACAGTCGAGTTCAGCAATCAACTGACTCAACTTCTTTCTGGAATCTTCTAATGTCTCATTTACTATCATTTGTTTTTGTACCACCACGACTTGAATGTAATCAATAGGATAATTATCCCTCCAATTTGTTTCTCATCTATATTTATCATTAGAAAGTATTTACTTGTCACCCAAATGGTTGCAAACATATAGGTTACTTGGAATATCTGAAGGAACAACCAAAGGAAAATAAGTCTGGAAGGTTTCCACTTCCACTTTGCCTTTCTTACGAGGAACTCATCATCCGATTCTGGGATCATGTATGACTTAGGATCTTCCTCCTTCTCTCCTTCGAGTTCGGGGTCACCTGCCATTTGTCCATCTTTTATTAGTTTATCACTCATATATCTATTATACTTGTTTTTCACGAAAAGTCAAGATAAATATATTTATCACTGTTAGTTATAAAAAATGATATTATGAAGAAAGTAAGAATATTCCGTGATTGGAAACCTTCTGTCAAGTGCGACTTAGACTATAAGGATATAAAGATAGTTGAGGATGACTCATACGACTATGCTGTATTGTTCAATACCCCACGACCCAAACTGAAGAATATACCTAAAGAAAATGTAATAGGATTCATGTGGGAACCAAGATCTATAAGAAATCCTGCACCATTTGTGAAATATGCACAAGACAACATTGGTTGCTATTTGATAGGAGACACTAAAGGGTTACCAGAACCATTCAAGGAATACCATGGTTTCATGGCAGACTATAATGGATATAACATCCAACCAAGTAACAAACATCCCATGTGTATCATTGCATCAAACAACAATTATCTAGTAGGACATAAGAAGAGACACCAACTAGTTAAGGAGATTCTAAAGACCGATATGGATATTCACATCTATGGTAGAGGTGCAGAAAGAATGTATAAGGATAAAAGAGTGAAAGGAGGGTTTCAGCATTTCTCTGACGTATATCCACAATACCACTTTGACATTAGTATAGAGAATTCTTGCGAGGGTTCGTATATCACTGAGAAGTTTACAAGACCCTTGGTGAACGAGACTTGTCCTATTTACTGGGGAAGTAATAGTATTGGTAAATACTTTTCAGATTGCTATTATACGTTATCCGATAACAACAATCAAGCAATGCAAGATATTCGCAAGATCTATAACAACTATATGAGTTATTATAACAAGAAGAAAGATTCTATACTGACAACGAAGGATAACCTTCTGAATTATAACTACCTAGACTTTGCCAACTACTATTTTGATAATGGCAAGATAGAAAATAAAGTGCTATAGTTCCAGTCCGTGAAGACCTACATCTTCACCCATCCATTCGATTAGTAGATCACAGATCATTGCCAACCACAAATTGTGGGTGGTTTCAACAACATTGTATTTGTCGGAATCAACCCAGAAGTTGTTCTTTGAGTTTTGCATGAGTTGGTTGTCTTTGTCAAACCCACTGAATGAGTATGTCAACCCACCAATACTCTCAACATACTTTACAGCATTGACAACATTAGGTGAATTTCCACTGGAACTTACAGATACCAACATATCACCTTCCTTGAAATTGATCTTCATGAAACGTGCAAACACATCATCATATCCGAAGTCATTTGAGAACGCAGTAATAACCGCAGGATCATTGATACAAATAGTCTGAACACCTGTCTGACTCATATAGTCCAAGGATGCGTGGTTTGCAATTGTGGTGCTTGCTCCATTACCAATGAAGATGATTTTGTTATTAGACTCTTTGAGTGCCATGACCTTCTTAGCAAAGGCAACACCCAAATCATAATCCAAACTATCTGCCAAGTCTCTTGCTTCGCACAGTCTATTTCTTAGGAATTCTTTGTCAATTTTCATATACTTCTCTGATCAACTTCATAACGTTTAGAGCATCCTCTAAGTTGCTCCTGTTTTCATTATTTATAACACTTTCCATGAATAAACTGACCTCAGATTCCCATGTAGTATTATTCTTGTATTCTATCTTTTGTTCAGTTGATATATCGTCCGTATTGTGCTTATCATTGCATATTGTAAGCACTTCCCTACCATACGACCCCGAAGGTGTCTTGAGCCCATTCAAGGACATATATCCCCTCTCAAATAGAACCTCAAGGGAGAACAAGTGTCTCCACTCAATCATGGTAGAATGCAATGATGCTGAAATATTCTTTTCACTATTGTAGAGATTTACGAACACATTGTCTTCGATTCCCTCAATGTCCCAAAGATTATTCGTCACAATAGATTGCACCTTGTCAAACCCACCTGTCAAGAATATCATTAGGTCCAACATGTGAATCCCTTGATCTAGTAGAATGCCACCTCCAGACTTTTCATAATCCATTCTCCATCCAGTTGAAGATAGTTCTTTAGACATATTCTTACCATACCTTCCTCGCAACCAAAGGATCTTTCCGAACTCATCTTGATCGACTGCACTCTTGATTCTCTTTACACTATCATATTGACGATGATTGAAACCATAGATCAGAGTTCGATCACTCTTGTAAGTTTCCTTGACTTGAAGCAACTCATTGTAACTCCTTGCAGGAGGTTTCTCACAAAACACATGTTTGTCTTTTGATAATGCTAGTGTGGTATATTCAACATTCTTGAAATTGGGAGAACAGATGAATACAACGTCCGAATTATCCACTACCTGCTCTGGAGTGAGATCGGTATGGGATAAGGGATCAAAGATACTATAAGTTGTGTTAGGATATAGACTCTTCAACACCTCATGTCTGAGTTTACCTATCTTACCATAACCTAATATTCCAACTCTCATAGATATTCCTTTCTAAAATCTTCTAATGATTTATAAGGGTATATACCAGTAACTCTAGATTTCTTGTTACAAGAGAATACGTTTAGATTTGGAAGTTTATCGGTAATACCTTTTATTAGTTTCCAAGGTTCCAAACTGTTACCTTCTATACCGTTTAAATGGGTTGCACTTGTCTGATACTCAGACCCGTGGTAATCGGACCTATAGTGATTAGGGTCTTTATCACTAGTAAATACAACTTTAGGTTTACCTTTCAAGGGACCACTGGTATGAACACCTGCCCTTTGAACGTCCTTCCTCTGAACATATTTAGCATCGACTCCTATCATACCTATATTCTCATATCCCAAAGTATAAAGTAATTCAATACCAAAAACAGAAGCATTTGAAATCAACTTTACATTGTCAATATATCTAGGAATATTCTCACCATAAATATTAAACATCTCTCTAGTGAAAGTAAGTCTATCTAGTTTACTAAATTCAGTAAGTCTATCAGTTTTAACATCCGAAAAGTCAAACTCTTTCTTACAATTGTTAATAAAGAACCTTTTTGTATTGCTTTTCTTTTCCATTAACACCTTCAAGTCTTCAACAGTAGATCTTATTCCATTACCATCAATAAAGCAATAGTAGGTAGGGTCAAATCCCCACTCTTCATCATTATAGGAAAGATAAGCACGATTGAATGATATAGTATCAACATCCTTCAGAGAAGGCATGTCTATATTTCTCAAGGAAGGACCATTACCTATTAGAATACAACTCTTACTCTTTCCCATTTTACCTACCTACCAAATTACATAAATCTCTATACAAACCTTTGACGAAACCATCACTTGAACTTGCTATGTGTGGTGTAGCAATAAAGTTAGGTAAAGAGAGCAACTTTCCTGCATAAGGTTCTTCCCAAAACACATCAAAGGTTGCTCTTGCTTCAGTATTATTTATAAGGAATTTGTGCAATTTTTCCTCATCAACCAATGCTCCTCGGGAGTTGTTTACCAAGATAACGTCTTCCTTCAGATATACCATGTCAATGATTCTTTTAGTAGTATCGGTAAGGGGAACGTGCATTGTCACAATATCAGATTCGGAGATCATGGTATAAACATCTCTCTCGTCACCTACATCATATTCCAAGATGTTGTCAAAGAAAACTTTACATTTCTCGACTACTCTTTTGCCGATGTTTCCCTTGGACCCAATCACTATCAGTCTCTTCTCCCTAATGTTTTGCCTTGGTTTCTTGTACCAAGTTTCCATGTCTCCTGCTCCTGCATAGTGAGCATTCAAGATGGAGTTTACAGTGAAGGATGACACCTCATCAAATATCTTTTCTTTAGTATCATCCGAAGGCATGACTAATTCTACTCCCCTCTCTTTTATTTCATCAAAAGGGATGTTGTCAACACCAACACCGCACTTGAAGATGTATTTCAGTTTTGGGAACTCGTCAAGATTGATCTTGCTTCCACCAACTACCAATACTTCAGCATTCTCTTTATCATCCGAATAAAAATCTACCAAATGATCAAGTGTCTTTGTCAAACTATAAACTTTCATCACAACTCCTTAATAATTCTCGTTACTTCACTATAAGTTACTTGTTCCTTGACACCATAATCATCTTTCAATAGAATACAAGTCAATTCATCACTAACGTTCTTCTTGTCCTTGTGCAATATCTCTATGTATCTGTCAATATCCCCTATGGAATATTCTGGCATGTTCTTAGCAAGAATACTTTTCATTCTAGAATACTGTTCTTCAGTGATATAATCCTTTGACAACGAGATCCTGTTTGCTATTTCCATGCCCATGGTTACTGCCTGTCCATGATTGATCTCATGATGAGTTAATGCCTCAATCGCATGTCCAAATGTGTGTCCATAGTTGAACAGGTTACGTTCTCCCTTGTCGAACTCATCCTTCTCAATCATTTCCTTTTTGATTGATAGACTTTCATGGATATATTCTCCAATGTTCTCTGCAAGGTTAGTGTCATCTACCATCTTCTCAGAAAGTTCATATTTGTGATTGAGTAGAAAGTAGTGGAGCATTTCACCAATACCAGACTTTACTTCACTCTCTGGTAGTGTCTTCAAGAACTCAGTGTTGATTCTTACCTCACGGGCAGGGTGAAACCCACCCAAGAGATTCTTATAAAGACTATAGTTGATAGAAGTCTTGCTACCGATACAACTATCACATTGAGCAAGCATAGTTGTGGGATAAAACACCCAGTCAATTCCCCTGTAAAGGATTGAAGCAAGAAAAGAGAAAGTGTCTTGCATCACCCCACCACCAATAACAAAGATACGAGAGTTCTTCTTTATACCCTTTAGATTGAGAGTATTGATAAATGTATCTACCTCTTTCAATGTTTTAGTATATTCAGTAGGAGTCACAGTAAACATATTATACTCTTCCGATTGAGAACTATATTTCTCATCAAGATAATTGTCCCAAACAAACTGGTCGATTACTATAAAGTCATTTTTAGTTGCGTCTTCTGGGAAGAAGTCTTCAACGAACTTTACTTCATATTCACCTTTATATGATTTTATACGCACGTATATCCCCCATCAACGAGAATGTTTTGTCCTACCATATATGTATTTAGATCGGATGCCATGAACATTACGACATTAGATACGTCCTCAACCTCACCAAGTCTCCCAATCGGAACATTCTTAGAGATCTCATCCATCTTCTCTTCACCCAATACATCAACTGTGAGTTTAGTCTTGGTCACTCCTGGTCCTACAGCATTGACAAGGATTCCATGACTTGCCAACTCAACTCCACTTACTTTGGTAAGACCCAACAGACCAAACTTGCTTGAACAATAAGCACTTCTCAAGGGCATACTGATCTCACTTGATATTGAAGTGATATTGACTATTCTTCCATACCCATTTTGTTTCATATAGGGAATGACTGCTTGTGTAGTTTCAAAACAACTGGTGAGATTCAATTTGATAATCTTCTCATAATCCCTAATATCGTATTCTTCAATCGGTCCAATCTTATTGGTCCCTGCATTATTGATAAGAACATCAAACCCAATCTTGCCAATTTCTTCTAGAAACCAACCCCTCTGACCATTAGGATCATCTACAAAGTTTACCTGTAGGTGGTAGGGATCTTCATCGTTTCTTGCTCGTCCAGTGTACCAAACTTCTGCTCCTGCGTTTCGGAAACTATCAACAAAGTCTTTTCCCAACCCTTTGGTTCCACCAGTAACGAGAACCTTCTTTCCTGTATAATCAATCAACATAATCTATTGTTGTCCCATCTTTGAATATTGCCAAACGTGTATTACTATCTTCCAATGCTTCTATAGAATGAACTACTTGTCTTTCTACTGTAACCAGATCACCAACCTCTGCCACGAAGTCTTCACCATCAATCGTTATTTCGTATTTACCTTTAACAATGACCCAAGATTCATCACAATCAGAATGAGTATGTAGTTCTCTCTTCTCACCCTTACTGTCATTGAGAACATGTAAGGAATAATCAGAACCAGAGAAAACCTGTCCCTCTACTTTGCTGATACTGACCCTCATCGTTTATAGATGTGTTCAACATCATAACGGGATACCGCAAGTCGTGATGCTATGGTGTCACCTGTTGCAGTGATGTGGTGCTTGTTTCCCTTCTCAATGAATACCAAGTCACCTTCTTTGATAGCATGGACTACACCCTCAATCTCAAAGTCCCATGTTCCACGAAGGATGTACCACCATTCATTCCACTTAGCATGGTAGTGTCTTCGGTTCCCCTCACCTGGAAGTTGGTTCACAATAGTACAAGAGTTGTTCTCGGTGTTCACCAATGTATGAAACCAAGACTTGTCAACTGAATTAGTTTCCATAAGATCCTTGACGTTTACTACTGTCTTATTTACTTCATCAGCAGTGCCACCACTCAACCCATCGTCCTTGAGTACCCTTGGCACAAATGAATCAGCATGATCACCACGTTCGTAGTAGAAAGGTTTGTACTTATCTTGGAAGGGAATCATTTGTGCAATGTTCTCTGCCAATAAGAAATCGTCTTCAGTATCAATGTCTATTGTGGACCATCCTTTTAAAGTATGATAAACAGTCTTTCCATTTCCACCATGATAAGCACTACCAAGTTCACTCATGTTCTTCTTGAATGTTTCAGTATTCCAACACATAAGACTTGTCGTATATACCTTGATAGGAGTCATCTCTTGTGAAGGAGGATTCTTCTTTCCCTTACTGAAGTTGAGAGGTGTGTTCTCATATACACATCCAATCTGCTCATCCTTTACAGATACAACAGTATCAGAATCAGCACTAATGCCGATGAATGTCTTTATATCTTCCTTAGTAATGAAAGGAGAAGTAGGCAATACTTGTAAAACATGATCACTATCAGTATTCTCCATAAAGTCCAACATGAACTCATCGTTGGTTGCTGTATCACTTGCGAACTCTGGTTTTCTTTTGTAGGTGTTCACCCCCAGTTCTTCTGCTAGATATAGAACGTCTTCACAATCGGAGTTTACATATACAGGAATGTCTAACTCTTTGGATACTTCTTTGCAAGTATTGATCACATAACTAATCAGTGGATTACCACTTAACAACCGAAGGTTCTTGTTCTTTACTCTCTTACTACCTGCTCTCGCAGGAATCATCATAATCATTTTACTCATGGTGTTCTCCCTTTTAGAGAATTATAACAAACTATAACAAATGTCAAGTAGATAATATATTTTTTAATGGAGCATCAACAGTGACTCTAGGATCTATTACAACATGGTTCTTGAAATACACTCTCTGTGGTTCTTGTTTGTGGATGCGACTATTTGCAAGTTGGTTGTATCTCTCTGGACTAATATGTTCCTTGTAACCTTTACAATAACCACCCTTGCCGAATGAAATGCCTGTAATATACATGCTCTTGATTTCGTGACTTAGTATGTAAGTTATACCCATCAACCCACTGTTGGGTCTGGTCTTCAATGAGTTCTCCAATTTCGTAAAGAATGGTAAGTTCACGCACTCAACTTTTAAGTCCTTGTTCTTCTTCATAAAACTAGCATAATTCTCCTTGATATACCAAAGTTCATTAGGGTAAGGTGACAGCATCCACTCAACTCCCTCCCTATACCACATGACAGGATCAATAGTACCTCCACTTATATTGTTAGGTTCCAAACAATTACACAATATACTTGTCTTCGTACCAACATCCTCTTTGGTGGGTTCCTTTATAGGTAAAGCACTATTGAATCTAACAACAATATCATAATTGTCTATCGAGTCACCTTGCTTTGTACCATTCATGGTTGAAGCAGGACCAACTATGGCAACACTTTTGCCCTTCAGATATTCCCTAAAGGTCATTTGGTCCAAGTCCAACTGTTCACTTCTTGTCTCAGTTGGGCAGGGGACAATCTTCTTATTCTTGCAAACTCACCTGCATTCTTTGTACTGTGAGGTGTTTCAATTGAGTTTGTTGACCTATGATGCGTTAAATGAAAAAGAACATTGTTAGTTCTAACTACCCTATAACCTAATGTTTTAAATCGGTATAGTCTCTCATTATCCTCGTATCCCCAAGACAAGCACCTCTCGTTCTCTAAACCACCTTCAATATACTTTTCTCGGTTAAAGAATACTGCACCACCAATCGCATTAGGGTTCATCAAATGACACTTTTTAAGATCAATATCAATCACATTATTGGTCTTTCTTATATTTTCATGGAATGCTGTAGGTACGTTGTAGCAAGGACCACTATAAGGTAACACCATATCTGCTTGGTTCTGTCTTATTGCAGTAGCACAATTATTATACACCGAAGGTTCTACTAATACATCAGCATCGTAGTTCACAACGATTGGTGTCTTTGATGCCTTGACCATATCATTCAATTGTTTAGTCCTATGTAATAGGTCATCAGTTCGTTCGGATCTCATATACTGGAATGTCTGACCTTCTAGTAATTTTCTCACCTCATCACTATCTTGCTCATGTATAATGATGTTGGTATCCAAATTATTTGTAAGATAATCTACAACAGTCTTCAGATTATTCGCACGATCTGGATGCTCTATTTTAACAGGTATAACAAATGTTGTATCTTTTAAATCAATCATCGAAAAACCCCTTAGTTCCTGGTGCACTTGTTATATGTCCTTGACACTTCTTTATCTTCCATGCTTGGTATTCTTTCTCATCTTCATAGTTTTGCATATGTTCTAGTGCAACTGTTTCACTAACAGCACAGATCTTTTTCATCTTCTCATGAGTCTTTCTCATGATCATTGCATCATCACCATTGTAAACATCATACACTTGATACATACCTATATTGTTGAACTCAACGGTTCTTAACATTATACAACCACCTGCGATACCACCGAATGCACCATGACGCACAAGGTGTTCTTTTCCATCTGGAAATTGGACCTTTATTCGTTGAGGGACAGTGTGTAGATGATGACAGTTAGCACCCTCTTGGAATGTTGACAAAACACCGATCTGTGGAACATTACCAAGGATCGAAACCATTTCATCTATCCAATTGTATTCAGAGTGCACGTTTCTCATATCACTATCAATACTAACAACAAACTCACACTCTCTTGCTGTACTATGAACATGATTTACAATCTTTGCTTTGCCCCAATTCTCCTCACAAAAGAATCCTTCGAGTCTTTCATTCTCGTCAACCTGTTTGCACAACCAGTCCTTCATTTCTTGGGGAGAGTTGTTGTCACACAAGTAATACTTTACATCATGGACCGATTCATTGACAGTTTTGATGATAGACTCAACTGCAACCTTAGTCTTCTCAAATCTGTGATATGTTGGTGAATATATGTTTATTCTCATAATATTTTGCGAACCTTAAACGTACTTGTATTTATCAGAGTTTTGCCCCTGCAAGTGCTGAAACTTCACTTCTTTCACATTTTTCTAAAGTGATATGACCATACACACTCTCACCACGAAGTTTGTTGATGATGTGTGACAACCCATTGTCCTCTCTACTCAAATGTTTAGCATCAATCTGAGAATCATCACCAAGAATAATGATCTTGGAGTTTACTCCCACACGTGACACAACTGTTTTAGCAACAGACTTGGAAATGTTTTGTGCTTCGTCAAGGATGATGAGAGAATCCGAAATAGATCGACCACGAAGGAAACCAATGTTCTCAACTTCTACCACACCATCTTTCAATAGTTTCTCAAAGTCATTGTTGTTCGTTTCCTTTGCGTGAACAGTTTGATGTTTCTTCAACACGTTGATATTGTCAATGAATGATCCCATGTAAGGTTGCAACTTCTCAACCATGCTACCTTTCAAGTAACCAATCTCTTCGTGAGCAGTCACAATAGGTTTGAGAAATACAATCTTGTCGTATCTACCCTCAAGGATAACTTGTTCCAGTGAGCAAGCAAGACTAGCAATAGTCTTCCCAGTTCCCGCTGGACCTTTCAGAGTGATGATCTGAACGTCTGGGTCAAGCAATAGATTCATTGCACTGGATTGTTCAAGGTTTCTTCCCTTGATGTTTCCATATACATGCTGATCCAACTCACACAATTGTAGGATATTATCCTTCCTGCGATAAACACCCTTGATCATCTTGAGTTGTTTCTTGGTTAGTTTGTATTCCTTTTGATCTTGTGGTTCAAGGTCAAACAACACGAACTCATTTTCATAAATATCGTATTCGAGAAAGTCTCCCATTCCCAACTCCTGTGCGATAGGATTCGGGAAGAACTCTTTTTCCTTCATTGTTCCAAAGCACTCAATAGGCAAGTGGATTGTCCTCAGGCCTGTATATGACAGGTATTCTTCTGGGACAATATTATCCTTGTATCTCTCAGCATTGATCTGGAGGAACGATGCCTTGATACGAGCATTGCAATCGTTTGAGATTAGGATTGTTTCCTTGTCAGTCTCACTCTTAGACAAGTAGAATGCTGTGAGGATTATTCGGTTGTCAGCAATGCCTGTGTTCAGCACCTTTGCACTTTCCTGCAACTCCTCTTCCTTATCTCTTATAGTGATGATCCTTAGAAGACCACCCTTACTATTGCGTTCAACACCCTTGGAAATGTCAAGGGACTGACGTACCTTCTCAATATTCCTCAGTGCTTCCCTTGCGTAATACCCTACCTGTTCCTTGTTCTTGAGTTGATCCAACTCTTCGATAACAGTGAGGGGAATGACTATATCATTATCATCAAAAGATTCAGTGATACATTTGGGATTTGTAATTAGGATGTTTGTATCCAAGACAAAGTTTTTCTTCATGTATTTTCCTTATATACCGTCATTAGTTCTTGATAAACAATTTGTGAACGTAGATTCAACTCTTCTAAAGTTCCATTATTATCTATAATCATATCATACAAATTATCGTCATCCATGTCACCTTCACCAAAAGAATTTTCCTTTGGTATTTCACCACGATCTATTCGTATAGTAATGGACTCGTCAACTAGTTGTTCTTGAACATAATCATATTCACACCTCCTCCTTAGATCTGGTGCAAATATAATAGTATCATCTGGAGTATTCTTCACAAGTTCCACCAGTGATTTAGTAAAAGCAAGTTCATCAATATCCAAGGTTGCTTTACAAATAGCAATCATTTTTTCTCTATATTCGTCCTTGTTCTCATCTGTGTCGGGACAATCTGGAAACACCTTTGCAACATACTTCCTTGCAGGTTCCACAAAGGAAGTGTGGATAGTCTTGAAACCACTTTTCTCAAACTGCGGAATTAGCATATTTGCAAAAGTTGTCTTGCCTGTTCTCTTACGACAAGAGATTTGTATAAGTAATGCCATAATCATTTCTCCTAACTGTATTAGGTAGAATTATATACACATTAGAAATTAGTCAAGGGTTTTCTGTAACTTCTTCGGTTTCATCTTCACAGGGAGGAGTTTCATCCTTGCTCGTCTGAGGTGAACGACTTTGTATAATGTCACATAGGATAGTTTTCATTTCTTCTTCCTAAATCTTTTACAGTTATCACAAATTAATTCTTTCACTTTACCGAACAACGAACAACGTGAGGCAGGAATCTTCTCTTCCTTATATGTTTTGTTGCAACGACAACCTTTCTTCTTGATTACCGAAGTTTCACCTTCATAATACTTACAATCTTTTCTCATTGTAGGAAACCTTCTTGTTTGAGTATATCAAAGTTGGTCTTCTGTCCAAGTTGTTCAGCATTATCCACGAAACATTCTGGTAGTGAAGTGTCTGCTTGTAGGGATGAGATCTGAGGTTGAAAGGATGCTGTCCAATCAATATTACAAGTCATCTTCCTCTCTGCTCTTATTGTGAAACCATTCAAGGTCTTATTGTCATACCATAGTTTCACATTCTGATCCTTTGTCAAGGTCACTGAGTAATCACTGTTAGGCATCGGAGTATCAAACAATACTTGGATTGCATTAGCATTCTTCAGTTGTTTATCACCTTTCAATATACTTCGTTTTGCAGTAGTATCACCCACTGAGAATATGGATAATCCCATGGTTGCTTCGGTTGCTTGGTCAAGTCCACTGTCAACTACCTTGAATACATCGAAATCTGCGATCTGAGGCACTTCAATGTCAGTTGGGACTATTACCCTCCATTGTACCTTGAAGACCCTTGGTACGTTGATTCTGCTCTCATTTTGCTTGATTATGTCAACCTCTGCTCCAGTGAACAATTCATCTACCATTTGCTTGAGGATTGTTCCATCATCGTCAATACAAAGTTGTCCTGCACAATTCGATTCGGTTCTAAGTCTGAGATGTTCACCAACATTCAAATCACTACTATCAATTAGTTCGTCAATAGAAACATTACAAGTATATTGTGTAATAGGTCCAGAATAATTCATTTCAATTGGCACGATATGTTTTCTGTTCTCACCATAACTACCTATGGATGATGTTGGGATTGGTGTTCTTGTGGTGTATCTAACAACATCCAACACTTCTTCACCTACCGATTCATACAATCTAAAGGCAATAGTGATGGGATGTTCGGATTCACTTACTTCTATGTTGAAGTTTGATGTACATGAGACTGCCTTCTTGTTATCAATCTTGTTTGTGTTGATATACATGTTAGGCATGTCGAACCATTGCTCATTCAAGTTCTCAATAGGAGTGGAGAGTGCGTTATCTGTGTTTGTTATACCCCCATACTCTACACTTCGGTATCCAATGTATGTCGAGTAAGCATCATCAAGTGCATCATTTATTTCAGTATCAAAATAATTATCAGATAAAGAAGACACCTGTGTGTCTAGATATGATACCAACGCACTAATGTCAACTGGAGCATTGTAAGTTGTATAAAAGGCATCATCATCGTCTGTTCCTGCGTCCAATACACTATTTGCTCTCAAATAAAGTTCTGACTCATCAAGAATATAATCAAACAGTTTAGTTGACATTGCCTTAGAAACATCAACCAAGAACTTACGTTGCAAAGTGCTACTGTAAGTCAAACCACTGAAAGCACCTTGAGCATCAATTGCTAAGGGATCATATAGAACCGAACCACTAATAGGGTCGATGGTTGTGTATCCATTATCATACTCTCCTATAATCGAACCACTAATATCTTCACCACTTGTAGATACCGAGAAGGTTGTGCCAGTGTAACCTAAAGAGTCAAACACTGCGGATAGATAAGAATATGTTCCATCGTATTTCTCCAAGTTAGTATAGAGAAAGTCTTTGAAATCTTTTAGTTTCCTTCCTGCAAATACTTCCATAGAGGGTTTGTCAGAGAAATCAACATCAAACCCAATGTCGGTATCATTCAAATAATAACTCATTGGTTGTAAGGTCTGAGGAAAGGATGCTAAAGTTTCCCCACCTTGGAACTCATAAGTCTTGTAAAACTGAGAAGGTGATCCAGATATAGGATGAGATCCACTTATCTCCACTGACGATGATACTGTTGTGATACCATCAACGTAGTTGTTCTTATATGTATCTAATACACTTATCTGTGATGACCTTAGAGTAGTATTCTTCAACATATCCAAGAAGGTTGCCTTGAAACTATCCATCTCACTTTGTATATTAGAGTATTGTATATTGGATGCTGAAATGTTTACACCCTCTGTGCCATTCTCCTCGAAATACAAGGATCTCAATTGATCAAGAATATTGATCTCACTAATAGGAATATTCTTGGTCTTGGAGAATACCAAACTATTGTCACGAATGATTGATGCTTTGTTTGAAGTTAGATCGGATAATGTAACCGACTCCGTACCATCGGACTTATTGAATACAAGAATACCATCTTCAAGGGTTATAGAGTTGAAGGGTTTCCCGAACTTTGAGATAGGGGTGGGTTCAAGACCAGTATTGTCTTTGATGTATAGTTTACCATCCCTTCTCAAAAAGATTGTAGGTTCTTCCTTTATATCAATAGTGTTCTCTAATTGATTGGAATAGGTGGAAGTCTCATTGATGGACTTTTCCCTATAACGAATCTTTAGACCTTCTGTTTGGAAACCTGACATATATTACAACCTCTTTGATTGTATTTATATGCCACGAAGGAACTCTTTCCAATCCCTATTACTCTGAGCAAGTTTATTTACCTTGGTAGCAATGGTCTGATTATATCTAAACCCTCGTTCACTCTTGATAATTCTTTTTATCTTCAAATCATCCCTATCCACCTCAGTATCTTCTTGGATGTTCACTATCTCTTCAACTCCATTCAGTCTACCTACTTTATATTTCCTAAACCCAACTGGCATGTTTCTGAATTGAGGTTTATTGTAAAGTTTCTCCCACTTGAAGAACTTCTTTATATCATCCTTCTCCTCTATTACAGCATCTACCAACTCTTGCCTTTCGTCTATTGGGAGATAATGTAAGTTTACCCCAAACAGGGTATTAGTAGAAGGATGAAACTCCATGAATAGAACCAAAGGGTTCTTATCATAGAACATCAAAGTCTTCTTATGTATGGGATTATAGAAGAATGAATAGACATTCCCCAATTCAAAACGAACACCTTTTAGTTTTGCAGTGAATCGTCTTCCTGTTACAGGAATTGGTTTTACTAATCTCACCCTAATAGAAGTTCATCATTAGGATTGTTGGATTCTTCTAGTTGTGTGTTGCATTTAGGACAAACCTTAATATCTGGTCTTACCCCAGTTTGACACTTAGGACACATCCATCCCTTCTCTTGTTGCTTTTCTTCAGACATAGTAAACCTCTCTCACTAATTACATTATTACATCTATATTTATATATTCATTATGTTACTAGAATAGGATTACCAGAACCATCCATCAATTCGAATGTTGAAAATCCCCAAGTTACGGATAATGTCATCTCTTCGTCCGTCTTATAATCAAAAGACAATGCAGGTAATGTTATAGGTCTAAGATCTGTGAAATTGAACTCTAAGAAAGGAGAATCTGTCATATTATCCCTAACTAATACCTTTCCATCCACGAATAAACTGGTTTCTAGTTCATTGATTGTGCCAATATTATATCCGAATGGGTTCTTTATTAGATTCATCCAAGCATATATGATCTTGTATGTAAACCAATTAGCATCCACTTTTATCTCAGTAGTAAGATTGTCAAACTCAACTGTGGATGCTTCTATTGATACAGGGGAGAATTGACCCCCTACCTTTTCCTCAGTATGTGACATACCAGGAAGTTCAACAGAAGACAATCCCAACATAAAGTCGGTGTAACCTTCTTGTGCTTCCAGATTCTTCTCTAATTGAGTCTCACCCAACTTGCGAATATAAGGCAAGGAGGGAATCTCAGAAAGGATAAGTGAGAACTTATCACTTCTGGTGCTATTTAGATTTAGTGAAGTATTTTCCATACTGTTATTTATAGAAGTATATCAGACAAAATCTTTTCTAAGTGGAATACCTCTATGGGTTGGTGCAAGTTTAATATCTTCAACTAACTCTACCTTGAAACCATGAGGTGTAACAAGAACACTGGCAACCTCTTCCCTCTTCTCTGCCATATCCTTGAACTCTTGATAGGTCTTCATATACTCTTGCTTAGTATAAGGTTTCTTTGTCTCTGGATTAGTTGGATAAGTATCCTTCTTTACCGTGAAAGGTTTATTAGGCACTGGTATATTTTCACTCTTTGCTACAACTGGTGGGGTTGGAGTAGCAGGGGTGAAGTTTGGATCTGCCTTATTCTTTTCTTCCTCAGACAAGAAATGAACTTGAGGTGCTACAACGGGTGCAGGTTGGTCTGGTGTTCCTTGACCAGATAGTTTTGCGAGTTGTGCTTGGATCTCTTGTTGTTTTGCATAAAGATCTTGAATGTCTTTTTGCTTTTGGACTGCTAGTGCTTCTTCCTTGGTAAGTTTACTCATACTGAACACTTCATTACCATCTTCAAAGATCTCATCAAGATTGTCCTCTGTGATGTTCTCAATCAAACGTGCGTGACGGAAACTCTTCGTATTATCTTTTTTAACTACAAACATGCTAACTCCTTATCAACTTTTGCAAATGTAATAAACCTTTTATACCCTTGTGGGAATTGTTCTTGACGAAATCTGTCAAGTTGTCCACACCTTCATATATTGCTATATCATTCAAATCCTTAAACTCTTTGTATTCTGGTGGGAAGATCAGACAAGTCATATTCTTTTTCAAAAGTTTGGTTGTCCAAAATATCCCATCGGGATCATTGTCCATACAATAAACCCCTTTCTTGTATTTATCAGTGAAATATAAAAACTTAGAGTGAGACATTTTCACTCCCAAAGTGCTCACCGCATTGTCGATGAATGTCGAGTCAAATAATCCTTCCACGATATAAACTAGTTCACTCATATCCACCCCAAACTCATTGTATTCGGGTTTAGACTCATCGGTTTCCCTTTCCCAGTTGATATACTTGGGACTATTCTTCTTGTCGATTGCTCTTGCTTGGAAGTAATAGATCCTTTTATCCTTATCGAAGAATGGTATGACGATCCTGTTCTTATACTTCTTGTATCTTCTCTTCTCTGTTACGCAAAATCTCAAGGTCTTCAAGACACTATAAGGGATACGTCTTTCTTTCATATCCTGTTTGAGATTGTCTGGGAGGGCAACACAATCATCTTGATAGAACTTTTCGATCTCAGTTCTTTCCACTGGTTGCTTCTTAGGTTTGTTCTTCAACTTGCTAAGGATCTTGTCTTCCCTTGATGAATTATCAGTAGTACCTTTCTTCTTCTTGCGAAATGCTTTTGATAGACAACGATTACGAAAACTTGAGTATTGTGTGGGATAGTATTCCTTTACGAAATTGTAAAGAGACATGGACAACTCACAATTATGACAATATACTGTCCATCCCCTTTCAACGTTACTCAGAAGATACAATCTCTTCTTTGCTGAAGATTGCTGTGAATCACCACATGCAGGACACCTTCCACGATGGGTAGATGCAGACTTTACTGCTCCCTCTATGTTCTCGGTGAAGAATCCTATTGC
>Ga0233432_10002325_pt1 | contig 17699 bp, 14 predicted proteins | sample SI_122_August201_6_FD_179870 | JGI IMG/M metagenome (GOLD analysis project Ga0233432, IMG submission 179870) | Seawater microbial communities from Saanich Inlet, British Columbia, Canada - SI_122_August2016_10_MG | ecosystem: Environmental > Aquatic > Marine > Inlet | place: Canada: British...
TGGTGTGACGGTTCTTACCGAGTCAGACGTCGGAACAATCCCACCTTTGTGTTTGAATACATTCTCAAGGGAAAGGGAAAGGTCCGTATTGGAGATAAAACTTTTTATCCTACGGTCGGGGATGTTTATCTGATACCAGCCTACAGTGATCATGACTATTCCTCCGATGGAGATGACCCTTGGAATAAACTTTGGTTTAACGTTAGGGGGCGCCTTGTTGCATCTCTCTTGGGAGAGTATGGAATTGAAGGTGTATATCACTATAAAAACTGTGAACACCTAGAGATCATTTTTCGCGAGGGGATTCGAATGGCGAAGCATCGACCCCAAGACGTATCAAAGGAACTCCCCATCATCATTCACCGAATCATTCTAGGTTTATCCGAGCACCTTCCTTCTATGGCAGTTCTCAATCCCGTGGCCCTAAAAGCCCGAGATTACCTGGACGCAAACCTCAGCAATGAAATTTCGACAGGGGACCTAGCTCGACATGTGGCAAAATCTCCATCCCAAGTGATTCGCCTTTTCAAAGAGACTTGGGGAACCACGCCCCGACAGTACTTGATCAATCAGCGCCTAGAAGAGGCGAAGCAACTGTTACATGGAACGGTCTACCCCATCAAGAACCTTGCCCGGGAGTTGGGATTTCGAGATGAATTTCACTTCTCGAGCACCTTCAGTAAGAGGGTGGGTATGGCCCCTGGAAAATACCGGAGACTGATGCAGGGAAATTAGGGATATAAAGGATAGGAATTTGCTTCTAGACTCATGCCCTGCCTTTTCACTTTCTCCATAAATCCGGGCCCACCTCCGTCATATTTCACGCTCTTTGCCAGCTGAGTTTCTCATTCGCTTGCCGAACCACCCCTCATCCACTAAAACCCAATACGCACCCCATCCTCCACCTCTACCCAAACCAACAAAGGTTAATCCCGTCCTCACGGCCTCACGCTACGTTTTTCAAAACGTCCCAAAGCCTCTCGCAACACCAACGGCATCGCCCTCCTTTGCTCCACAAACGGCGGATCTGCTCCACTGCTTCTCCACACCTGATCTCGCACCAACAAACCCGTGTGATTCAGGATCTTAAAAAGAGAACTGCCGCATGAATGGCAATAGCCATTCAGCATCAAGGTTCCTAATGAACCTTGATGTCCGGCAGGCTGGCTCGTGAATCCAGCTCACCACCTCCATCTCCTTGTGGCAATGTGGACAAATAAGCGGATCCACCTCGTAAACCAGTTTGATGAACCGACGCCAATGCCCCACCCCCTGTGACAATGAAAGTGGGGTCATTTCTGAGAAAAGGAATGACTCCCACTTTCATTGTCACAGGGGGCTATGGTGAAAAAAGGAAGAACTAGATGAATCAGTTTGTGCCATTAGCCTTCGATCTGTTCTTTAAACGTTCAGTTCAATCTGGAGAACTGAACAATTTCTGAAAACTGAAAAAGCTCAGTTGTTATTTCATGCACACTTTTTGCAGTTGAGCCAAATCAGTTCCAATCCTTCCGACAATTTTTATGATTTCAGAATCCAACTTCTTTACTTAACATCAAACTTTGCCACAGCCTGTTCTTTTGCGTACACCCCAGTCAATAGAACATCATCACCTTCCACTTTTTTTCCCTTCTCAGCCAACCATTTCTGACCTTCTTTAAAAAATTTAGAAAATTCTTGATCGTTCATTTCTTCTGCGACGAAATCAGAACGCAAAACGGGCATGATTCTAAACAAAGGCTCTCCCTTTTTAATCAATACTTCATTGACCGAATTCTCTAAAGGCAACTCAATCACCCCGTGAAGGGGATGAGCAGGAAAGTACCAGTCTGTTTCGATGACGGCCTCGATCGTTGTCCAGGCTCGTTTATAATTTGGGATTGAACGGATCGAGATCATCCAGTCTGCATCGGTTTGGAAATATAAGTATGTACTCACCTTAACTTGATGACGAATCTCTTCATACACATTAGAAGAAATGACATGTGGCCTCTTTTGATCTTTTTCCCAGAACCACGCATTGACTTGAGGATGTGGTGTTGTTCCATCGGGAAGATCCACATCACTCTCTACTTCGACAGCCTCTTTAAGCGTCCATTCTCCCAAGCCATCGCGAATAAAATGCATTTCAAAAGGGTTGATAACATCCCAACCATAAGCCGTGGCAGAGCGAATCGGTGGACAATGCCTCGGCCAGCCATGCCCTTCTAACTCAGACGCATAACTTGTTTTTCCAGGAACGGGATATGGTAAGTCGGCCATATAGCGATAGTAGGACAGCATAAATATCAGATTAGAGACAAGGGCAAGGATCTTTTAACTGCTTATTCAACAACGGCTTAGCATGGTGGAATCCCATCTGATACTCCCATCCAGCAAGGAGCCGTATTATATGATTCACCGACCCGAGGCCAGCCCTAAGAAGGTTGGTCAAGAAATTGAACAGCCTCCCACTGGCAGGACAGCGATAACTCACTCGACGCACCAAGAACACATCGGACTCCAAAGGCATTTTTCGACCCCAATTAATGAAAGGCCCTAGATTGAATCCTAGGCTCTACAGAACACAATCAAAGACCAATATTTTCCGACCATCTGTTCTCACCGTTCAAAATAATAATTTGAAATCAATTAACCCAAAAGGTTTGTAATGGTCTATCAAAACCTTTGACGTGAATAGGTTCTTCTCGTGAAACACAATCATATTCATCTTTAACTAAAGCATGTGTTTCTGCAGAAATGTGGATTTTATCAATCTCACCATCTGATTCTAAACGACTAGCTAAATTAACACTACGACCTAGGAGTGTATAATCCATCCTACGTTCGCTTCCAAAATCACCTACGTTACAATAGCCAGTGTGTATACCAAAACGGGCATGTAGTTCTTTTTCTATTCCCTGAGCTGAAAATATTTCTTGTAATTCTATAATAATCTCTCTCATGCGCTTACTCATGGCAAGACATGCTAAAGCATCTTCTTTTACTCCTTTTGTTTCTGGATCACCAAAAAATATCATTATCCCATCACCCATAAATTTATCGAGTGTTCCGCCAAATCCAAGAGCTGCTTCTGCCATTCGATCTAAATAGGTATTTATACAGAAAGTTTGATCCTCAGGTTCCATAGATTCACTTGTAGATGTAAAGCCAACAAGATCTGAAAAGAAAACTGTGAGTTTTTTCTTTTTGTATTAATTTTTGCCTCGCTTTTCCCATCGATGATTGCTTGAACAATTTGAGGGCTGAGATACCGACCTAATTGTTTAGGTAGGTCGCGTATCTTGTCATTGGTAATTTTGAAATTTAAATGTGCTTTAACACGAGCCTCAACAATAGGAGGGCTTATAGGTTTAGAAATAAAATCAACGGCTCCCAACTCAAAATCCTTGGGACCGACTACAGCCCCAGGATGCGATGAGCCGACATCGAGGTGCCAAACCTCCCCGTCGCTATGGACGCTTGGGGGAGATAAGCCTGTTATGCCCGGAGGTCCTTTTATCTGTTGAGCGATGACCCTTCCACTCGGAATCACCGGATCATTAATGTCGGATTTCGTTTCTGCTTGGCTAATAAGACTCGTGGTCAAGCGCACTTTTGCCTTGCACTCGACGCGCGATAGCCAACCGCGCTGAGGTGACCTTTGATCACCCCCTTTGCACTCCTCCGTAACTCTTTAGGAAGAAACCGACTCAGAGCCCAAGGTTTTCTAGGTCAGCTTCATCCTTTTTTCGTCCACTGGCTTTTTTTGTTAATCTTCAGATCCTCTAGGGCAATCATTGGGACTTTCAAGCCTTCAATCTCTATCATTTCCTTGTTTGCATAGCAATCCTCAAACGACACACCTGAAATCGTTGTTAAGATCTCGACTCTCAAGGGAGCAACCCCAATACGCACCACATTTTCTGGAGTCACAAACAAGGTCTTATCGATTGAATGAAAACCAAAATCAACAAGGGCCTCGACGATCCTACTGGCGTTGTTTTCGGAAGTTCCCACAAAAAAATCGATATCGTCTGTGGTCCTCACATACCCATAATAACCAACAGCATATCCTCCTATCAGAAGATACTCAACTTCTTTCTCGCTGAATAACCTCATAAGATCGAGAAAGTCTTCCGGTAGCTGCTTTCCCAAAGGTTCTTCTCCTGTTTATCTCCATTTGCTCAAATCGTGCTGAAACTGGCTGAGCACGCCAATAAGCCATGTTGGCTTTCTCCTCTTCCCCCAACTTGAAGACGGTGATGGTTTTCTGGATGCCCATGGGGATATTTTATCCCTATTCCGGACCAGACAACAGTGGAGGAGCTCCCTCATAGTGCCCTCTCTGTTCCCGGACTGAAAACCACTCCATGCCATCACGTATCGGAACGGGGTTCTTCCGTCGACGAAATACACCGGTGACCTGAAGGAACTCCATCCATTCAATTACCTTCTCTTTGGCACCAATCACCAACCCATCAACATAAAAGCGGAAGTGATCTCGTTTCTCTCCCTTTGAACCAAGGTCGAAATTCTTCTTCATCTCCCCATCAATCACCGAATCGCTTATGGTTGCCCCCTTTTCTCCCCCGGACACATTGCCACGTAGGTAAACCATCGATCGGTACTTCTCCAACGCTTTGGCTTTGGTTCGCTCATTAAGCAAAGAACGCAAATCCAAGAAGGCCTTGTCTTCTCTCCGAGATCTCAGGTAGAAGGCCCCGTACTCATATTCTTCCGGCCGTTCGACCATACCTGCTCGAATGGGGTTGAGGTCCACATATTGCATACACTCAACCAAGGACCTCTCACCATAGAGAAGGGTAGATTTAAATCGGTCTGCCCAGAACCTCCCCCTTCTCCCATAACTCTTGTTGTACCATCGAGTAAATCCTTGCTGGATATTGCGCATCAGATCGCCAAGGTTGAACAGTCGCTGGTTAAATTGAGTCCAATGGGCCTCCGTCCATATTTTGGTCTGATCAAAAGTATTGGGGTAGATCATTTCAGCATGACGTTCCAAAGTCTCTCTGTCCAACTCCTCAAAAGGCTTCATCCTAAGAATCAGGTGGAAATGATTGCCCATCACCACGTAGGTTGCCACCTCACAGGCATAGGCGCAAGAGTAGAAATTAAGAAAGCGCATGAAGGCAGACCTCGCTTCGGGTTTGTCAGAAAGAGGTAGTTGATCCTTATCGCAGGCAACGCGATTGTAAACGTGATACCAGGCCTCCCCAGAATCGTCCAACAAGCGGGCTATACGACCGCCACGAAAACTTGATGTGCTCATGCCTGAAAGTTTAGGTGGGTCGAGAAGTCATCAATAAAGAGTCTGTCCCTTTTTATTATTAGGATTCTCAAGTTGAAAATCAGTTCTTAATAGGGCTGTGTGGTTGGTTCTCCATGAAATGGGGAGAGTGGTCTGGTTCCAATTAGAATCGTCAAATTCAAAAGTGCTCCAATTATTTGGTGCTTTGGACTTATTTTCAAGGACTTTCAGAGACCAGATATGGCCACCATCTGGATCGCGATTGAAGTTGTAGGGGCCTATTTCTTTTTCTTTTTATGGTGAAAGTGACAAAGCAGGGCTTGAGTCTAGAAGCAAATTCCTATCCTTTTAAGATTCGAGGTGGACCGTTTTCGGTGCAGATTCGTCCATATTATGGACCTATCTCAGACGCCGATTAACATTCTCCGTGACCTTTTAGCCATATCTATTCATGAAAATCTGTTTCATCATGTATCCCTGGGATCGAATCGAACCCGATTTTGACTCGACTCTGAGGCTGATTCACGAGTTTGCTTCACGTGGACACACGGTGGCATACACGACCAAGAATAATCTCACTATGCGAGATAGTGTGAGTGTGGCCTTTTGTAATGTCTTGAAAAAAGACTTGAAGATACCTTCCAATATCAAAACCTTTCACGCCAAAGCTCAGTTTAAAAAATCAAGACTTCCTTTGGCCGGATTTGATGCTATCGTGATGAGGGACAATCCACCATTGGATTCCATGGTGGTCAATTTTTTGGACTCCGTCCATGAAGATACTTTCATTGTGAATGATATCCAAGGTTTACGCATCGCCAACAATAAGCTTTATACAGCATCTTTAGGTGGACCAGTTAGTCCATACATACCCAAGACTCACGTGTCAAAAAACAAAGATTACCTAGAAAAAATTCTCATGGAAAGTAAGGGCGATAAAATGATCCTTAAGCCACTATCGGGTTATGGTGGAAGAGGAGTGATCGTGGTGGAGAAAAGGGCTCAGCAAAGTTTTCGATCGCTACTCGATTACTACATTGGGGAAGAAGATAGTTCAAACTATGTGATCCTCCAAGAATGTGTCGAGGGTGCTGAGGAAGGTGATGTTCGCATACTCATGCTCAACGGGGATCCGATAGGATGCATGAAACGAGTTCCTGCCGACGGTGATTTGAGATCGAATATCCACGCCGGTGGATCAGCGATCAAACACACGTTAACCAAACAAGAAATGGAATTGTGCAAACAAATCGGGCCCAAGCTCGTGAGAGATGGCTTGTATTTTGTCGGCTTAGATGTGATCAAAGGTAAGTTGATTGAGATCAATGTGCTCAGCCCAGGAGGTATTGCCAGAATCAATCGTTTAAATCGAGTCAAATTACAGTCTAAATTTGTTGATTTTGTCGAAGGAGTTGTCACTAGTAGAGAGTTAATCAATCAGCGTAAATCTGAGTTTAGAAAGGTGATTGAAGATGCAGAACTTATCTAAAGAGCATGTTCTCAGTTGTATTCATCAGGAATTGCCCATATCGGGTCGTTGTGAAGGTTTTTATATTCAAATCAAAGAATACAGTCCATCTATAGCAACAGCCATTCATAATGGGCATAGCTTATCAAAAGATTTACTGTCATCGATTCAAATAGATGAGTCAGATCGACTCTATGAGGAAGATCCATATACAGAGGACTTGATCTCATCACAGCCGATTCGATTGATCGGGTTAGACTCCAGATACGAATACGATTTAAACCGATCTCCTAGTGATTGTATCTATAGTGAAGCGTGGGGAGAGAGTGTCTGGAAAGAAAAACTACCCGAAAAGTTGAGACTGAGAGCGATGAAAAAACATCGCATCTTTTACCATGTGTTACACGCCTTGATCGCTAAGCTAGAGCAACTCTACGAAGTGTGTGTCGTCTACGACATTCACTCTTATAATTCGAATCGAATACCCATGGTTACGCCAGATATCAATTTGGGGACTCACTACATCAAAGGGAAGAGATGGCGTGAAGATGTTAGGTCTTTGGTGAATCACTTCAGGTCCATAGGGCAAGATGATCGTGTGCTGAGCTTCGAGCAAAATAAAGTCTTTCAAGGAAAAGGTTATTTGGCTCAGTTTGTGTCAGATCACTTTGATCGATCGTTAGCGATGCCCATTGAATTTAAGAAAATTTTCATGAATGAAAAAACGGGGGAGGTCTACCCGATGGTGTTATCGCTGCTCAAAGAAAACGTGAAGACGGCGTTGAGTGATCACGCGAATGAATTTGTCCGAAGACACACCAGACATTTTAATGTAAAAAAAACAACCATTTTACCCTCAAATATTGAACCTGTGGTCCTTGAAGTCGATAGAAGTTTCTACCAACTGGCAAAAAAGATAGATATCCTTCATTACGTGAACCCGGTCAACTTACAACAAGAACAACAAAAGTTTTTTAGATCGGGTTACAATAAAGAGCCTAATTTTAAATACCGTCAACTCACCGTAGACCCTTATAGTTTCAGGGAAAAACTGTATCGTTTGCCTCTGCATCGAATTCAAGACGTGAGTTTGCAACGTCTGTATCAGAGAACCATCGACGTGATGGCTTCAAAAATAAATCTGATGACCAGTTTAGGAACAGATCAGTTTTTGTACCACTCACTGATCTGTTATGGCGAACCAGATGAAATCGACATCAGAAACTCTGAGTTTCTCATGTTCACTCCCGATTTTACAGAAGGAGACAGCGATCCCATTTATGATGCTGAATATGCTAAAGCATCCTTTGAGGAAGCTATGTTAAAGTATAAATTGAATTACCCCATCGTGATATCTTCAAAAATTGTTGCTGGAGCAATGGTGGATAGTACAAAAAAAAAGATTTTATTGCATCCACATCGAAAATGGACCAGAATGGAAGTTCAAGCATTGGTCCATCACGAATTGGGAGTACATGCCCTCACAACAGAAAATTCACATGATCAACCATTGGAAATTTTTAAATTAGGACTGCCGGGTAACACAAAAACTCAGGAAGGATTAGCCATCCTGAGTGAGTATCAGTCAGGAAATTTAACTTTGAAACGATTAAAAACATTGGCTTTGAGAAATATTGCCACAAAAAAAATGCTCCGTCGTGAAAAGTTTTCATCTGTTTTCGAGATGATGATGGATGAATATCGATTATCAGAAGAAGATGCTTTCCGAATTGTCGCTAGGGTCTTTCGTGGGGGAGGATTCACCAAAGATCATTTGTATTTGAAAGGTTTCCAAAAAGCGGTGAGTCTTTTTCAGGAGAATGTATCTTTTGAAAGTTTGTACATTGGCAAAACGGGATTTGATGATTTAGACCTCTTGGACGAATTGATCGAGCGTCGAATCCTGCCAAAGCCGAAACGTCTGCCATTATCTTTGACCTTTTCGTGTGAAAGACATTCGATCCTTGAGTATTTGGTGTCTTCGATTCAATCAACGAAAGAAGTTTGTAAAGCCGTTGGCTGAGTGAGTATTCCAATCTTAAGATTGAGACTTCTATACTTCCATACCAAAATCATATTCTGCTAGCTAAAGCCAACCTGATAGGATTCACTAAATTTTTGTTAGATATTTTTACAGTACGTTGAATGGTAGAAACGTCCAATTTGAGCCACTTTACAATCTTTCGGATGGAAACTCCATCTTTTCTCATCTTCCTATCATTTTAGGGTGTAGCCTAAGTTGACGTCAGACATTATCCAAGAAGACGTCAACTTAGACTTCCTTCATCTCTAACTTTCACACATCAGTTAAAATCTGAAAGCTTAAAGTTAAAAATCATCCAATGTTAGCCCACCATTACAATGGCAACGAATATTCTAGAAGCAAATTCCTATCCTTTCCTTCTAGAAGCAAATTCCTATCCTTGAATTTCGTCGAAAGGGAAGAGGGCATTGGGAACCAGAAGATGCTTCTTAGCATGTCCTCCACTCAGACTCGATAAAGACAGGCTAGTGAGGGATGAGCAGAACAGTGAAAGGTAAATCAATATGAAATCTGTGCTGGCAGTTCTTTGGGTAGGCATGACATGCTGTCTTTTTGGGAACTCACCGTCTATCGTCACTGAGACGACGACGAATCCTAAACTTTATAAGGAGGGCTTTCAAACTTGGCTCATTAACGGCCTTACCTTCAGCAAGAGCAAAAGCATTGATGCGTCAGAACATGGACTCTTGCCAGATTCGGACAAAGACCAGTCAAAAACTCTGGCGGCCATCTTCAAAAAAGCGGCTTCAGACTCCAACATTGATACGGTCTATGTGCCGACTGGAAAATACTATATCGCAGATCAGATTCAACTGCTTCCCGGGATCAACTTGATCGGAGACGGTCCGGGAAAAACCATATTTGATCGTAGAGACAACAGCAACTACCTACTTCGCACCTACGCTTTGGACTACAAAGGGAGTATTGTGGCTCGAGTCACCCTTAAAAATCAGAACAGACTGGCCATGATGAAAAGCTCTTCAAAGATACGTTTTTTCCATAACGAACTTTATGGCGGCATGATGCGCCTGGAAAAATGTTCCTATGTCGATTTCGAACACAATGTTTTCAATGATAACCTTGGAAAAGGTGGATATGCCAGCTCAAGCTGCAGCTATATCAGAATCGTCAGAAACAGATTTAATGGCATTGAAAATGGTAGCATTAACCTAAGTGGGCACCAAAACAGCTATGTCGCCTATAATTATATTACAGCGTCAAAACTCATCGATTCTGGTTACGCCGGAATTCGACTGCCAAATAGTGCAAAAAACAATCTTGTTGAATTCAACTATATTGAGAATCACGGCAGAGGGTTGTTTGTGTTGTCCAGTTCTGATAATAACACGCTCAGGAACAATGTTGTGAACAAGGCTTGGTACCAGGGGGCTCTGATTCAGTCTCCCAGAACCGTTTTAGAGAACAACATCTTTGTTGATGCGGGGGAGAGAGCCATTATTCTTAACAATCAGGATGCTGAACAAAATCACTTAAAGACTGAAAACTGCAGCATCGTCAATAATTTCATCTTCGACACAAAAAAGTCTGAGGGCTCCTTGGGCCTGAGCGTGACATCGGAAAAAAATATGATTGAGGGCAATAAAGTCTCAACGAAATTCGGCAGAAAAGTAAAAGAAATTTACGGAAATAACAAAGATGTTCATAACACCGTTATGACAGAGATCCCTGCACTAAGATCAGTTCTAGGGGCGAAAACAGAACTGCTACAAGGTAATAAAAAATAGAATAGGGCTTCCAACCACCCAGTGGGTCTCACTCTACAAGATAGGTATGTAAGAAAAAGGGGATTTCCTATCAATTTGAGGAAAATCAGGAATAGTACTTTTGGGACCTCAGGGAAAATGGAAAGGCTTTTCATTCTGATTTCTCGCCAACCCAAAGATAATATTCCAAGGTAGTGTTTTTCAGTTTAATTATATATTCTATCAAGTCACCATTTAATGACTGAAAAGCCATCTTACTGCAGCCTCTAATGATTTATGCGCAATGATACGAGTGAGTGCGCAAAAAATTCCATTTGGAGCCCATTTTAATGGCAATATTTCTGGTGCAGGAATTGCTTGCTTCGAGATAGTCATATTTTAAGTAAAATTTCTTAGATAAGGAGAGCTGAATGACCCCTAGAGCACTTTTCGTTCTTATTTTTTTTGCTGTTCATTTTTTTGCTTTGGGGGCCTTGGATGAAGACAAGGTGGCGAAGGAAATTGGTCAGCTAGTCGAAAAGAAACTCAAAGAGATGAATCTACAACTGAATGACAAGATCTCTGATGAGACCTTTCTAAGGCGGGCTTATCTCGACATTGTCGGACGAATTCCGACGGTGAAGGAGTACGAGGGTTTCATGAAGAACCGCTCGTCGACACGGAGGAAAAAACTGGTCGATCAGCTTTTCAATTCTATTGGATACGTGAGTCATTCTTTTAACTATTGGGCAGATGTCCTTCGAGTTACGGATTTTCTAAAAAAGTCAACGGGAGAGCCTTATAAACACTGGCTGAAGAGAAGTTTAGAAATAAATCAGCCTTACGACCAGTTTACCCATGAACTCCTTTCGGCTGAAGGGCCTTTGTTTAAGCCGGGTAATGGTGCCGTGGGGTAGTACATTCGAGATTTCGGCATGCCTTTGGATAATGTCGCTAATACCATGCAAGTCTTTTTGGGTACGAGTATGGTCTGTGCTCAATGTCACGATCATCCATCGAAGAAATGGACCCAGATGGATTTTTATAAATTGGCCGCCTTCACCCACGGTACTTATTTAAATGTTAAGGAGCTGGATCGATCTTTTGAAGCCGATGTCAAAAGGCTTGGTCTCGATACGAGTAAAGGAAAAGGGAAAACGAGAGGCTTTAACAAAGAGATGAGGCCTCTGTATCAAGGTGCATACAATAGTGGAACTGGAAAAATAAAACTCCCTTCAGATTATGAGTACGACGATGCCAAACCCAATCAAGAGATCAAAGCCGGCGTTCCTTATGGCCCCGAAGTCAGTATAAATTATGCTTCGGATAATGGTGCTCAAAAGCGAGTTTATGAATTTGGAAAGGAAACCAAAAGAAAAAGAGAACAAGTTACGAACGTCAATTCTCGGAAGTTTATGGCCGATTGGGTCATTTCTTCAGATAATCCTATGTTTGCTAAAACCATCGTGAATCGACTCTGGGAGAGGATGATGGGAACTCCTCTTGTGGGAAACCCTACGGATATCAAGGAAACGACTTTTGGTACAAACCCAAAGCTGACTGAGTTTCTCATCGAGCTGATGAAAAAAATAAAATACGATCAGAAAAAGTTCATGCGAATTATCGCTAAAACGAAGGTTTATCAGCTAGAGTCGTCTCAGAATGTCACGGGTAAGTATTATTTTCCGGGACCGGTGAAGAAACGTTTATCGGCTGAACAGTTGTGGGACTCTTTGCTGACGCTGAGAACAAGTCACCCGGACAGAACGGCCGTGGTTCCTGAAATGAGCAAAGAAAACCTCTTATACACGGCCATCGACAAGATGACTTTGAAGGAAAAAGTCTCCTTTACGAAAAGTCCGAAATCTCTGAAAAAACAGATCGATAAAAAATATAAGGGAATAGAGGTTAAAAGGCGAAGCACCGATGCGAGAGCCTCAGCGATGAGATCGCCATCAAATCTTGGAACCACCTTGCAAGGTTTCGGGCAGTCTCGTCGATTGACCATTGATGGTGCCAATACAGATGCGACGATTCCACAGGCACTCAGTTTGCTCAATGAAGATAACATGAGTAGTCTTGAAGATAATACCTATCTCAGTGGTCTCTTGGAGCAACACTCAAAAATATCTGATAAAATTGAGGTGCTTTATCAGGCTGTTTTAACAAGAGAGCCGAATAGAAACGAAAAGGCTCTGCTCAGTAATTATGTCAGATCCAATTCTTCAAAAGAGGTCGCTGGAGACCTATTTTGGGCCTTGGTGAACTCCCAAGAATTTAGATTGAGACCTTAAGATATGAAAAAACTTTTTAACCAACTCGACGATCTAGACCGGCGATCTTTTCTAGAAAACATGGCCAAGGGTTTATTGGCTGTGAATATCCATCCGGGATTGCAGGCCGCCGGAGACACTGCTCAAAATGGTGGAGGAGGCAAAGCTAAGTCTGTCATCATCATTCGAGTTCTCGGTGGGCTGAGCCATGTGGATAGTTTTGATATCAAAGAGGCGAATCGAGATTCCATAAAGGCATCGAGTTCCATTAAGACTAAAGCAGATGGGATCCGTGTTGGAAAGTATTTTCCAAAAATGGCTCAACACATGGAGAAGTTCGCCTTGATCAACTCTATGTTTAACACTCAGGGGGCGCATAAACCTGCTCAATACCTTATGTCCACAGGTTACGAACAGCGAGGATCGGTTTTACACCCCGACTTGGGAGGTTGGGTGAATCGATTGTCTCCAAGAATATCGGGAGATATACCCTCCTACGTCAAAGTTGGTGAAAGCAGAGGGCAAGGTAGTGGGTTTTTCGGCAGTAAGTATGCAGCTTTGCCTGTGGCTTCGCCTGAAAAAGGTCTGAGTAACATCAAACGGTCTAGGGATATAAGTCAGAAGCAGTTTGATAAGCGATTGTCTCTGATGAATGAGATTAATCAGGTTTACGAGGAAAAAGTAAAAATAGCATCGACGGATTCTTACAACCTGATTTATCAAGATGCCGTTAAACTCATGAAGAGTAAAGACTTGGATGTCTTTGACGTTTCTAAAGAAAATAAATCCACTAGAACTCTGTATGGAGATAGTGAATTCGGTCAGGGCTGTCTTCTGGCTCGTCGTCTTGTGGAAAAGGGTGTGCGTTGCGTTGAAGTCACTCACAGTGACTGGGACTTCCACTACGGTATTTACGATGACATGGAAGAGACAGCGCCCACTTTAGATCAGGGAGTTGCCGCTCTGATGGGAGACTTAAGCGCCAAAGGCCTCTTAGATTCTACTTTGGTAGCCCTTGTGACGGAGTTCGGTCGCAGCCCAGAACTCAATTCCCGGGCGGGTCGTAATCATCACCCAGTTGCTTACACCTGTATGCTTGGTGGAGGTGGGGTGAAAGGGGGGCAAACCTATGGAAAAACCGATAAGATGGGGAAGAACATCATCGAGAACAAAGTGACGGTGCCCAGCTTCAACGCAACGATTGGTTATGCCATGGGCTTGCCCCTTGACCATGTCGAGATGTCCCCAGAAGGCAGGCCGTTCAAGATTGCCCATAAAGCCCAGCCAATCACCAGTATTTTCTAATCACTGGCCAAAAGGTTTTGGATCTTAAAAAAATCCATATGAGTTATTAGTGGCCACTCCATGTGGCTAAAACATCACATTTTGGAGCATTTTAAATGAAATACCTTCCCTTTTTTTGCCTCATGTCTTCGCCCCTATTGGCGGACTTTGAAAATACGGTTCTGCCCATCATTAAGAAATCTTGTGTTGAGTGTCACCAGCCTCACATGAAGCGAGGAAAGCAAAAAAGTGCAAAAGCAGGTCTCCGACTGGATAGCGCATGGGGTATTGCAGAGGGGGGGGATGGTGGACCCGCCGTAGTGCCTGGAAAGCCGGAGCAAAGCCTTCTTTATACTCTTTCAGCCTTAGATCATGATGATGATGATCTCATGCCTCCTAAAGGTGACCCTTTGACCAAAGCAGAAATATTGGCGATCAAGAAGTGGATTGAAAGCGGAGCTGACTTTGGCAAGTGGCGCGGTGTCGACAAGCGGGATCCAAAGTTTCCTAAAGCTGCACCTGCGAAAATGGAAAAAGAGTAGAGGCTTCTTCTGCCATAGGCCAGATTAATCACTGGCCTAAAACCTTTGTAAACCATTCCGGCCTTTTTAGGGTAAAGAATCTCACATTTACCTTCCCCCCAATGGCCAAGATTTTCTGGGCTAAAGAGCAACCATGATGGGTTTGTCTGAGCAAGAAAAAAGACAGTTCATCGAGGGTGGGCATGTTGTTGTGAAATCTGCCCTTGACCCCAACCATCCAACAATTCTAGAAGCAAATTCCTATCCTTTTACCTATTCCTCGGCAGGTCATCTCAGACATCATTTTCATAAAATTTGGAAATAACTGTTTGAAATACAATCCTTAAGATGGATATGATCCAAATGTCATTACCCCTCATTACATATTGACAAATAAATCCATAAACATATATTAAAGGTCAATATGAAAGAGTCGTTGGATCTTCCTATTATACTGAGTGAAGCAGCACCAGAGCAGAAGGGCGTTTTTGCAAAGTCAGATCTGGCTCATCTCTTTGGACAACTCAATACATCGACACTCAACAAGCAGATCAGCAGGTTGATCAAAAAGGGATATCTGTTTCGAGGGAAAAGAGGTTTCTTTTATACAAAGATAGCCCAACTCGAAGACCTGGCATCAAAGATTTATCCGAATGGTTATCTCAGTCTGGAAACAGCACTGGCCTATCATCAGATGATTGGTAACAAGCCACACTGGCGGTGCCACATACTGACCACGCAACCCAAGGGAAAAAAAATGAATACAAACATGGGTCATATTTCCATGAGTTGTCAAAAATTGGAATATCAGTTTGGCTATGACCACGATGATGGGCGAAATGTTGCTCACCCGGAAAAGGCATTTATTGATACCTGCAATTTTTATCTACGAGGCTATAAATATTCTTTCAATTTATCCTGTGATGTTGATGTGAGATCTTTATCAATCAATAAAACTGAAAACTATTTGAAAACATACAAGAACCCTAAATTGAAAGCATTTGTCTGGAGCACCCTCGAAGCCAATGGATGAAAACCTTGATAAAGCACTGATCGAAGTCATCTCAAAGATATCTCAGCACTTCGGCCCCAGAGCTGTATTGAAGGGTGGAATGTCACTTCGTTTACAGGGCATCAGTCGATCAACGATGGATGCGGATTTTTGTTTTCAACCTTCAAACAGTAAAAAGGATTTTACAAGTGAGTTGATTGAATTGCTGAACCAGATATGTGACAAGCCCGTTCAGCATTCAATGGATTCAAAGAAAATAAAAATCGATGGCCTTTACCTCAACAATAAAATCACGATAGAGGCTAATTCGCATAAAGGGTTTGAGCCACAGGCCATATCAACGGCTCACATTGCCAGACGATACAGTATACCGTCATCTATTATATCCATTTTGCCCAACCCCATGGGGTTTTCACATAAGCTGGGGGCCTGGTTGGACAGAAGGCTATCAAGGGATTTATATGATATCTATGTGTACCTGGAGATTCTGCGCTCAAAACCGGACCCATCTATCCTTGAGCATAGGATCAGAACTCCGTCCTACACCAGGCAAGTAAAAAGCAAACCAGATCTACGTTCCATTGAGGAATTTATCTGCTTTTTGAAAAGCGAATGTGATCAAATCAGCCACAAAGGTCTGGAAGAAGACCTGTCAGCCATCATTCCAGAAAGCGAGTTGATGGGGCTTGGCGAAAACATTCTAAGATCGATTAGGAAGATTGTGAATTTTGCATAATTCGCCAGGACAAACAGTGCGGCTTATTCGTCGAGAGTAAGAGACAATGTTTTTATTGGTTTCAAAAAGGACAAAGAAACTCTCCCACTTATTGTAGAAGGAAAAGATGTTTTTTTGAAGTCATGAAGAAAACTGAACATAAAATTGCTTAATCGATCGCTGGTTTCGGGTATTCACTTTTTGTCCCAAAATTGTGGAGTCTATTTGGTACACATCTGACTCGACAAAGAGAGCCCAGAAACGAAAAAAGGTTTCTAGAAGCAAACTCCTATCCATTGGCGTCCATCATATCCTAGATAAAAAAAGCTCTCCGGTGATTTCTAAAAATATCCGCAGGAGTAGAGCAAGGCAAACATCGTATCGTGAAAGTGCCGAAGCTGGGCTTGAGTCTAGATGTAAATTTTTATCCTTTTTAATCCCGCCAAAATCATAACTGATTGCGCCATGAGCCCTACTAGGGTAAAGTGAAATAATCAGGGGAAGGCTCATGGGGAAGAACACCTTCGACGTGACCGGGCTGATAACGATCGCTCACGGTGTCCCCGTCTTCAAAAGAGTCATTTGTTCTCTCGAGCCACTCTTTCAATAGACCATGAAGTTCTTGTTGAAGCTTCGAGATCTCAGGATTGTCCCGATTGGTCCAGCTGATGAGGTTGTTTTTCTGAAAAGGGTCTTTCTTGTCGTCATAAAGGACCCAAGGCCCATCAACGGTTTCTGCATAAGTGTGGGTTCGCGTCACCACGCCTCTGAAGGGGGGAGATGGGATACAATACACATCGGGAAGGAAATTGATGAACACCGACTTCGGTGCCATGGACTCATCCCCTAGGATCAAGGCTGAAAGATCGTCTCCTTCCATGGCATCGGGTATCCTTGCACCTGCCATGGATATGAGCGACGAGGTCAGCTCAATGAGGCTGATGGGGGCATCGGTGACTCGCTGAGAAGGAATATGCTCGGGCCAACGTATGAGGAGAGGCACTCCAACGGACTCCCTCCATGGCTGACTTTTGTAATAGTGGCCCTGGTTGCCGAGCATATCCCCATGGTCAGCTGTAAAGACAACGATCGTATTTTCAAACATGCCCTGTTCTTTCAGCATTGTATCTATACGCCCTAATTGATCATCCAAGGCCATGATGTGGGCGTAGTACCCGGCGAGAATTTCTCTTTTTGCCCTCATGATTTCCGAGGGCACATAAGTGCTATTGGTTTCCATGAACTCGACCTCGCTAAGAGGGTAACGCTCAAGAAGTTCTTCTGGCATCTCGAGATAGGGGTCGTGGGGTGTTCCCCAAGAGAGCACAAGAAAAAACGGGTTATCTTCGTCCTTCTTTCTGGTCATGTAGTCGATGGCAAGGTCCGTTTGGTGAATAGGCTCATATCCATCAATAAAGATGGGCTTTG
>Ga0233432_10002331_pt1 | contig 17685 bp, 13 predicted proteins | sample SI_122_August201_6_FD_179870 | JGI IMG/M metagenome (GOLD analysis project Ga0233432, IMG submission 179870) | Seawater microbial communities from Saanich Inlet, British Columbia, Canada - SI_122_August2016_10_MG | ecosystem: Environmental > Aquatic > Marine > Inlet | place: Canada: British...
TCGGTCTGCCACTCGGCAGGAGGTCTACCAATCCTTTGCCTATCTCCTTCGTGATAAAAATGACGGTACGCTTGTAAACCTTCTCAAGAGTGACTACGTCTTCATCAACGGTTTGCTCGCCAATTACTACGGTATCGACGGCGTGACTGGTGATCCATTCCGGAAAGTAAACCTGCCCGCCAAGTCACCTCGAGGTGGACTGCTCGGCATGGCCGCCATTCACGCCATGGGAAGTGACGGCATAACAAGTAGCCCGGTCGAGCGCGGGGCATGGATCCTGCGCCATTTGCTCCACGATCCACCGCCGCCAGCCCCGCCGAATGTTCCGCAGCTTGCCCGTCTGGGCGATCACTCTCTCAGCGTGCGTGAGAAAATCACCGCTCACCAGGAAGAAGCTCAATGTGCCAGTTGCCATCGCAAGATTGATCCCATCGGATTCGGCCTTGAAAACTTCACTGCAGCCGGCAAGTGGCGGACCGAAGAACGACAATTCACCAAGGACAACCGAGGCCGAATCCGTTTCAGTAGAAATGCCCTGCCGATCGACGTTTCCGGTAGATTTCACAACGGTCCTGCTTTCGCGAATTATGACGAATTTCGCAACCTCATTGCCCAGCGCGAAGCCGATTTTGCTCGCGGTTTCTCTGAACATCTCATCGAGTACGCTCTGGGTCGCTCTTTCGGGTTCACCGACGAAAACCTCTCGAACGAAATCGTGACCGCATCGATGAAGAAACATTACGTCGTCAGCGAGTTCATCCACGCCCTGGTCCAGAGTAAACTTTTTCAAGCGAAATGATCCTTTCCCTGAGGTATATTCACCTGCTCCTGGCCTTTGTCAGCATGTTTCAGAATCTCCATGCTGCCGGGTCCGTCTTTGAGTCTCATTTGTTCAAGCAAGGGACGCTTGTCTACACCGACAATTTCGAAGGCAAGCTTGATCGAGAACGATGGCGGCCACGGACCAAATCCTGGGAGGTGAAGGGTGGCATCCTTGTTGGAAAGCCCGATTACATCAATGCGCAAGAAGCGATGAAGGCCCTGAAGCGCGATCATCACCTGGGTCTCTCTCCCGTCATACGGCTGGATAACCTGCCGAAAAAGTTTGTCCTCCACCTAAGCGTCAAATATGAAGGCAAGGCCTTTGCGACCGGTCGACCGAAATTCGATATCGGCCATCACATCAATACCGTGGTTTTTACGGAAAAGGGATATACTCTCAAGTTGCACGGGGGACAATCATTCTCCAGTGAGGCTCCTGGTGTTCGGCTGAACGAATGGGTCGATCTGGTCCTCGAGTTTGAGGAGGGCAGGATGTGGATCAGTGTGAACGGAAAAGGTCAGATGATCAGAGATAACCAGGTATCTCTGATGGGGCGCAGCGAACTTACTTTCAAGACATTCGCTGCCTCCCCCAACCGCATTATGTTCGATTCTATCAAACTCTGGGCAATCAAATAAGATAGGATTTCCGAATTCACCCTCAAAGGGATTTACTCATTATTCCTAGTTTGAAAATCACATCACGGTAACACTCCCCAAACAGTTCATAAAACAGTGATTGATGAGATAAGTGTCTCAAATTTGAGTGCAGTGTGGTTTTTGTGAGTTACTTATTCCAAATGTTGCAAGTTCAGATGTGGTGGCGGGGGCTTTCAACCTGAGACGACTTGGCCCTAACTACAGCCGGGCAACGAGTGCTGTCGTCGTCCAGCCTCTATTTCGACGCACTGCAGGAGATGAGTGAAAAGAAAACGTTCACAGTGGCTGCTCTTGATGGGATCTTCCTGCTTTCTTTTATGATCGCGAGCCATTCACCTCAGTTTTTTTTCAGATTGAGTGCTGCACGGAGTGGGCATGCCGTCATCATGGCCAATGCGACGTCCCGTCGATAACGCTCTAGTAATTGTTTCGAGCGCTTCGCCAGCATGCGTCGCACTTCCCTTCGTTTGCCCTTCTCTCGTGGGATGACCATATGGTCGTAGGCTGTGGTTTGATGGCGCATCCAGGCGATCGTCGCGGCCTCCGCTCGTTGTTCGATAGGGATGCGTTGGGTGCGTGCCACGGTTCCACTTCCAACGGGAACGGCATGTGCGGCAATCGCCTTAGCAAGTGCCTCAGCCAGTGCTTGGTGCTCAGGAGCAAAATCAAGAAAGCTCAACACGCTGGCTTCAAATTCTAAGGCATAGTCGGATTGAAGCTTGGCCCGGCGTACTCGACCCGAGTCCAGTTTTCTTTGATAAGCAGGATCCTCGCGCTCGACTGCTCGTTCTCTCTTCAAGGCTTCTATCCTCGCGCTGGGCGCCCAGATTCCTCGCGAGAATCGCTTCCGTCCCTTCATTTCGATGACCGTCCACGTAGGGCCATCCTTTTTGATACGTCGACTCAATGCGGCGTCTCCCGGCGCCAACAGGCTCCAACCTTGTGGCACGTCAAGTGTTTGCCCCTCAGCGCTCAGGACCTGGCGAGGGTTCTTGGTGGGGCGGACTTCAAGAGCTGCATCAAGCATCCCCAATGTTGATCTAAAGCCTCACTATCTTTCAAGTAGCAATCACCGCTTACTCATAGGGAAGCCCTTTGAACTCACTCTGTGTATTGACAGTCCAATATCCGGCATGTTCAACTCGTACTCTATGAAACGTACTGCTGTTATCATTGGCTCCCTCGCGATACTTCTCAACGCTGGGATGATTGCGCCACAAGCCGCCGGCCCCATTTGGACGGACCCGGCCAAAGCGAGTGCAGAGAATCCCGACTTCTCCCTCCAAGGAGAATACATCCAAGCGGGCAAAGCGTTTCAGGTGATTGCCCTCGGAAAAGGTCAGTTCCACGTAAGTGTCTACAATGGCGGCCTACCAGGGGTCGGTTGGGATCGTTCCTCCATTGGGCAAATCCGCGGTAACACCGAAGAGATCAAAGCGCTGACTCAGCATGCACATCGGGTCACGCGTCAAAGCCCACGCATGGGAGCCAAACCACCAGCAAACGCCACCATTCTCTTCGATGGCACCAGCGCGGACGCTTGGGATCATGGCAAACTCTCTGACGGCCTCCTAGAATCCGGCACTCAAACCAAGCAGAGCTTCGGCGATTTCGAGCTACATATCGAATTCAGACTTCCTTTCAAGCCGGAAACAACGCCAGGAAGCCAAGACCGAGGCAACAGCGGTATCTATTCCTTCAACCGATACGAAACCCAGGTGCTCGATAGTTTCGGTCTTGACCTCGATATCAACTCATGGAAAGAAAAACCTCAATCCGACCCCAAGCAATGGTGCGGCTGTCTTTACAAATTCAAATTGGCAGACACCAACATGTGTTTCCCGCCGCTCACCTGGCAGACCTATGACATTCACTTCACTGCACCACGATTCGAGGGCGACAAGAAAACCAGGAACGCACGGATCACCGTGATCCACAACGGCATCAAGATTCATGATGACGTGGAACTTCCCAAAGGTACCGGGGCTGGTGGCAGCCGCAAGGAAATCGCCCGCGGGCCAATCGTTCTTCAAGGCCACGGCAATCCTGTCCGCTACCGCAATATCTGGATCGTTGAAAAATAGGTTAAGAGCTACTCTTTGGAATGAATTTGAGTTCAATCCAGGTTAGCGCGGGCCTGACCGCCTGCGCAGAATAGTGAGTAGTAACTTTGTCTGTGTTGGGTGACTTGATATTTAGTTGTCCGCCATGAGGGGCTCGAAAGCGGTCAATGCAATAATTGTCCCAAAAAGGTGGTTGGCATTGGTTTTTATGGATGGACCTGACCGGCATTCACAGAGAAGGGGAGCCTCGGTATCCAATGTATTCCCGAGTGCAACTTTGATGGGATTGTATCGGTTGAGTCGGATATTGAATCCAATTTTTTGTGATAGTTGCCCTGCTGCCAGAAGAGAATGCAACCATGGGTGGCTTTACCATAAATTCATTCTTTCGGTTCATGCCTGATTCAAGCCTGAAATTCATGGGGCGTTTGCTCCGTTCCAAATTCTGATTCGACGATCTCTCTCAGTTGGTCTGGGTCCAGTTTGGGACCGATACACATGAGGGAAGCCGGTGTATTTGGAAGGTCATGAACGGGGGTGGGCTTGGGTATGGTTTCAGTGCCTACTTTTTCGAACAGCCAGCGAGGTTCAGCTTGACCAGAGATACTTACGAGCGCTTTGGCACGAAGCACCCAATGGGGTAGTTTATCCATGAGCCGTATCATCCTCGAAGCGCTTACCCGAGGTGGAAGCGGTATTTTGCAACCTGTAAACCGATGTGCCAGCTGATGCTCATGGTCTTGTGTTCGTTTTAATTTTTTTCCTGAAGAGATCTGTTCGACTGTTTGGCTCAATTTGGAGTGTGAGTAGTGCTCAGCTGCTTGGGACTCAGCGCGGGTTCTTTCGATTCCCGAGACAATGATTTGGAGAAGCTGCTTTATATTGACTTCGCTGGAGTTGGGAGCAATCGCACGAACACTTTTTTTTATTTTATCCAAATGGTCTGCGTTCATTTCTTCCTGAAAGGAGAGATACCAAAAGCTCGCCGTTTCAAGTTGCCTTTGTTCCAAGTCGTTATAATCCTTTCGGGATTCCCAATGCCGAGCATCAATGACGCACACCTGCAGTCGCGGGAAAAATGGCAATCTTTCCTCCAGTAGTGTAAAGGTCTCAAGAAGCGGCAGCGGATCTGCCGTGCCGTTCAATTCGACAAGCACAAAATCTCCCTTGCCCTTGGCTGCTGTTCGGCAAAGTACGACCAATTCCTCAAGACTTTCGCAACAGGCGCAGCCCGCTGCAAGTGGTGCCAGACTCGTCAATGATGAGCAATCGAGCGTTGCCGAATCAATTTCTGCATCTCCAAAATCGTTCAGAATAACGTCCGTTTTGAAGCCGTATTCCACGATGTCAGTGAGGAGTGAACGAAGGAGCGTTGTCTTGCCTGCGCCGAGAAATCCGGTGATCAACAGGAGTGGTTTTGATGAATGCATTTTGAAATAGAACCACTGCCACAAAACACCTTCAAAGGGTGCTTCTGTTTGCTGGTAGCCCTGATCCTCTTTTCCTGAAATTAAATGATGAGCTAGAGCTTGGTTGGATTTGCCGTGCCTTCATACACCAACGCAGGATCAAAAGCCTTATCCTTTTCAATGAATCTTAATTCGGGTTTATTGCTGCTGACTTTTACCTCACGATAAAAGCAGGTTCTATAACCGACATGACAAGAAGCCTCATTACCTCCTTTTGTGGGTGTGGTCAGCGAAACTTTGATGATGATGCAATCCTGATCATCATCAATCAAAATTTGATGCACCTGCTGACGCATTCCTGAAGTCTCCCCCTTGACCCACAATTTTTGTCGCGATCTGGACCAGTAATGAGCCAATTTTTTTTCGATCGTGAGGCAAAGAGCTTCTTTGTTCATAAATGCGAACATGAGTATTTCGCCTGACTCGACGTGCTGAGTAATACATGGAAGCGTGCCGGACGCATCAAATTTTGGTGTAAGTTCAAAACCTTCCTCAACCTGCTCGATGCTGCGACGCGAGGCGAAATCCCAATCGGGATCCAATGATTCGATCTTCGGGTGATGATTCATGATTTTATTAAAATGGTAGTGTGACGTGGAGTGTATGTAGTCGGCTGCTGCTTGATGAAAAGGTTTCAGCGCAAGCCAGATTTATTGTATTTAATTCAGTTTGCAATTCCTGCAGTAACCCCTGAGTAAAATTTCTGTGACTTTTTGGATTTGAACGTTCGATTTCAAACTGTCTTTGGGTAGTTTAATATCCTTTAGACAGGATACATCGCCGCAATCCAGACAAAGAAAATGAGGGTGCGTATGGTTTTTCTTTTTATCACTCTCAATAAGTTCGAATCTCCAGACATGATCTCCCACCTCTGTTTTCCTTACCATTCCTGATTCAACCAAATCGTTCAAATTTCGGTAAGCCGTTGCCTGATCAAACCCCATTGTAGTTAAATGTTTCGCGACATCAGCATGTGTCATTGGGTAGTCAGTTTGATGCAACAACCTCAGCGTTTTGATTCGCGCAGGTGTGGCACGTAACCCCTTACTCCTGATGGTTTTCCTGAGTGTTTCTCCGTCTGTTAAAGGCATGCTGATTCAATTGTGTTTTAGTTCGGTTGTGTGTTGCTCGATCTGCCCAGTGTTTCCTTTATTATTTTAGAAAAGAATATTGCCAAATGCAAAAGATTTGCAATAACGTTTTCGAAATAAGAAATGCAGTCCGCCCATCACAAAAGAAAATCTCACTCGATATCGGCAATCATGCTGGTCGTCCTCATATGGGTGTTGTCGACGGGTTCGCGGAGTTATTCATTTCATCAATGGGTTTGCGGGGATGAGGTTCGTTGTGTCATGGAGCATCCAGTGAAAGGGTGCGACAGTAAAAATCAAGACCCCTCTTCAGGGAAAGAAAATACTGAAGTTCCAGACCCACTACAGCCATTCTGCCAATCAGGGTTTGATGTCCAAATCATTCCTCTGGCGGTTGCTTATGAACCTGGTTCGATTACCGAATTATCTGCACTTTCCGCAAGTCAATCGACTTCAAAGAGAATCGATTCTTGGTCGCCTTCTCGAGCTCCGCCCGCCTTGGTTTAGTCTCATTACCCATGCCGCTCAATACAAAGCGGTGTTCAGATCCATGTTCCGATGAACATTGGGAAATCCTTCTACAATGCTAGATCAAGAATGAATAATGAACCTAAATATTTTAAATCGAAAACGAAAAGTTTACTCGAAGAGCGCACGTATTCGTCGCGCATTCACACTGATTGAGCTACTTGTCGTCATGGCCATTATCGGAATATTGGCTGGACTTCTTTTCCCTGCACTGGGCCGTGCATCAAGCAAGTCCAAACAGATCAAGTGCGCCTCCAATATGAAGCAGATTGGACTGGGAATGCTGATGTACATGGATGATTTCGATGGCAGGCTTCCTAGAACCGGCCAGGAAACGATGAATACAAATGAAATGTTTATTCACAAAATTCACTCGTATGTCGGAAACTCTGAGTCCATTCGTCTCTGTCCGGCAGACCCCACCCGCATGGAGCGGCTAAGGAACAGGGGAGCCAGTTATATATTGAACGATTTTATTTCTGTTCCGGTGATTGATCCTTTTGGGCGAGTGCTTGCGCCTTTACCGAAGCTAAGTCAGTTGCGTCAACCATCCGCAACAATGCTTCTTTTTGAAGTTGCAGACGAATATGGGCCCACCATTTCCGTTGATCATGCTCATTCGCGGACATGGCTCAACAGCGGTTGGAAAGGTGTAATCGATGATATTCGTCCGGATCGCCATCGCGTTGGCAGTTCCAACGCCGACCGAACGGAAGGCTATGCCAATTATTTATTTGTTGATGGGCATGTGGAATCGATTCACGGCAAAGAAATCAAACGAAAGTTTGATGCAGGAATAAATGTTGCACACCCGCCTGAGCTTCGAGGGAATTAAACCCAGTTGTCGATTCGACTTAAGTTAACCCAAACCATCCATTGAACAAAATCAGATGAAAGTAATCGAAAAATCAAATTGCCGATCCTTCGCATGGCTTGATTCCCTCGCCATCGGGATGTCTATGTTATGTGCTGTCCACTGTTTAATGACGCCAGTGTTGATTATTCTTCTTCCTATCATGGCGACTACGTTTTGGGTGCATCAAGACTTTCACCTCTGGATGATTCTTTTTGTGGTTCCAACGACCTCAGCAGCCGTTTTCATGGGGTGCAGGAGACACAAAGATAAAGCGGTGCTCTTCTTGAGTATACTTGGTCTGGGCTTTTTGGTGTCGGTCGCGGGTTATGAAACATGGTTTCATGTAGAACATGTCCTATCTGAAGCTTCCACTTGTCCCCACTGCCTGGCAAAACAGAAAGGCGGCATCTCCATGGGGATCACCATCTTTAATGTCATTGGGGGAGTTTTTCTGGCCTCCGCACATGCGAGAAACTATCTGCTCTGCCGGGCGTCCAGTTGCATGCATGAAAACTAATCCAACCGAATCAAGATACGCCAACTATGAATGACGGAATATGGATGCTCATTCTATTACAAAAAACCAGCGCAATTCATCCAATTAGCTTCTGATCAACGCTGGGGGGCTTTTTGCTTCCTCAGGTAGTTGAGACGCACTCATATCGGCATATCACGGCAGCACATGCAGCAAGTCGGGCCTGGGCGCTTTGCGGTTGGACAGCAAGATGGGAAGGTCCTGATTTACGATATTCAATCCCAACAGAAGCCTTGATTTCGGTCGGCTTCCATTCTTGGGCAAAGACTTTAAATAAAATTAGACAATGGAAAAAACTAAACAAAATCTGCCTGTGACCGTTCTTTCGGGTTTCCTTGGAGCAGGCAAGACTACATTACTTAATCATATTCTTCACAACCGTGAGGGGCGCCGAGTGGCTGTCATTGTCAATGACATGAGTGAGGTCAACATTGACGCCGCTCTCGTTAAAGGAGGTGGTGCAACTCTCAATCGGGCGGAAGAAAAACTCGTCGAGATGTCTAACGGATGTATTTGCTGCACCTTGCGCGAGGATCTTCTCAAAGAGGTTGCGGCACTTGCTGGTGAGGGTCGCTTCGATCAGTTGGTTATTGAAAGTACGGGGATTTCCGAGCCATTGCCTGTGGCTGAGACATTTACTTTTTTGGATGAAGAAGGACATTGTCTCAACGATCTTGCCCGACTCGATACGATGGTCACGGTGGTTGATGCGTTCAATTTCCTGCGCGATTTTGGCTCACCTGATTCACTCGTGGAGCGCCGGCAGGCGCGTGATGAGCAAGATGACCGATGCGTGGTTGACCTGTTGGTAGATCAGATCGAGTTTGCCGACGTGATCATTCTCAACAAGACCGATCTGGTGAATCATGAGCAATTACAGCTTGTCACAGGAATTATCAAAGGACTCAATCCGGATGCAGAGCTGGTGAATGCCGCCTTTGGGGAGGTGTCCCTGGATTTGCTGCTCAACACCGACCGATTCAGCATGGAGCAAGCTCAGGAAGCTCCTGGATGGTTGAAGGAGTTGCGAGGAGAACACACTCCTGAGACCGAGGAATATGGTGTCAGCAGCTTCGTCTACCGGGCTCGAAGACCCTTTCATCCCGAACGCTTCATGGCCTCCCTGCGTACTGCGTGGCCAGGCGTGCTGCGCAGTAAAGGCTTTTTCTGGCTGGCGACTCGTATGGATTGGGCGGGTAATTACTCACAGGCAGGTGCGGCCTGCCGCACGGAAGGCGCCGGTTCCTGGTGGTGCGCTGTAGACAGAAACGAATGGCCGGACGATCAGGAACAGTGCGAGGAGATTGTGAAGTTATGGGAGAAACCCTGGGGCGACCGTCGCCAGGAGATCGTCGTCATCGGTCAAAGCATGGATCCTGATGCGATTACCGCCAAATTTGATGAGTGCCTGCTTACCGACGACGAAATGGCGCTAGGCCCTGACAGATGGTTGACCCATTTCAAAGATCCTTTTTTTGAGTGGCAAGTGGCAATGGAGGAGGAGGAAACGACGATTCAACAATGAATGCGAGCGTTTACTTGTAATCGGATGATGAATGCCATTGTTGGCACTCATCACTTCCCATCTAATGCATGTGTTCACGCCATCCAATGTCGCAATGGTTGCTTTGGTATCATACGACTTTAAAGCCCTATGGATCTAATTGGAAAAGCGAATCTTAAATAGAGATGACAGGATGCAATGCTCAAGCAAGCGAATTGCAAACCTCATGATCATGCGCATTGCTTAAAGCTGAACTCCTTGCCTTTGTGGTCAAAGGGCAAGGAGTTCACGGGCGAACTTTTCAGTCCAATCAGGGTTTCATTGAAGCCACACACTTTGAGCAGCTTGTCACGGTTTGAGAATAAGAGTATGCGAGCAGTATCGGTGTCTTAATGCCGCTCATACGAGCATAATGATTGAGAGGTGTTTTTTTGTCCAAGTGTCCAAGATTTAATCGATCCTTATTGCGTATTCTCAACTCGCTTGAGTGTGTATTTGCCATCTTCTCCCGAATACTCGCCGTTTTTCTTAGATTGCCAATAGACTGTCATTGTATCGTCACCTTCGAATGTTCTGATGATTCGAGAATCATTTTGGCGTTGTCCAGTCATTTTGTCAGAGATTAAATCCCATCCTCCACTTCGGCTGAAGCCATCTTTATCTACACTCCACATTGTTAACAGTCCATTGGACGGGTCGATTCCAGTAATATTTATACCTCCACCGCTGATTTCGTTTTTCTCATTGATATAATTAAATTTTTCCACCAGCAGACTTCCCATACCACTTAATCGCCATTGGATTTCGCGACCAAAATCTCCTGTTTCATTTTTCATTTCCCATTTGCCGATCAATTTTTCAAATGACTCCAAAAAGCCTGCGGTTTTTCTATCCTCATCGGTTAATATGTCTCCATTCTGAAATAAAGACATTAAGTTGGTGTCGACCAACTTACGGTTTTCACTCCTAGGCGTAGATGCCAAATAATTACCATTAAAGATAACGTCATTCCATGTTTCATGGGATTTTGTACCGTTCTCCGATAATTCCTTTTTGATCGTTCCGGAAAAAATGATGTTGTTCGTGTTTGCTCCCTGAAAACGAATGATGGTTTTATTCCCATCGATCACACCTACCGATGAGCCTACATTGCCATCTGAGTTGAAGATCAGGGACTCTGTTTGTTTTCCTGATGCACTGACGGTCGTGTAAACATGAAGCGAGGAAATCAGCTTTTTTGTGTCGGCATCGACATCAAAATGAACGCTTCGAGCCAATTCCAATTCCTCCACATATCCGTGCCAAGAATAATGATTGATTTTATCACCTTCTTCGTTTGTTGATTCACCAAACCAAACCCCAGATTCGCGGGTCAATAACTCCTTGGTGATTGTGTCCTGCGCAATCGCTTGTGGCAGGCTGAGGAATATTACTCCGGTAATCAGATAGGTAGAGATTATTTTAAATGCTTTCATGGATTGTATGTATTATTGAAACCACAGATTTAAGTTCGGCTTGAATAAGTGTTTCCAGTCAATATAACGCTCACAAGGATTAGATTGGGCCAAAAAACTTTCCGCGATTTACTTTGGGGTATCGATCTGTCCTCAGCTGTTCAATTAATCTTTATATGAAGAATTCGAGCACTTTTCCTTATTCGGAAATGATAATAATCCAATTGTAGGAATGGACAAATGGATGGTTTTTGCAGCTGGTAAGTCGGCGTTTTGAAAGTAGCCGTTGACTTGTTTTTTTCAATTTGCCCACAGCTTGCTTGAATCAGTCTTTCTCTCACCGAACTGAAAGATTGGGTTATGGCAGCATTATATTGTGGTCGGCTTATAAGCCCTTCATGTGTCTCCAGTGTTAGGCAAAGGAAAAACATGCGATGGGAGAATGGATTGCTAAATGGGCTTTTGGTCGCACTGATCAAGCGATTATTTCACTGACAACTTGACCATGCACATTGGTTAATCTGCGTTCCAGTCCATTGTGGTAAAAGGTAAGGCGCTCGTGGTTCAGGCCCATCAGGTGCAGTAGGGTTGCGTTGAAGTCATACACGGTCAATTTGTCGACGGCAGCTTTGAAACCGAACTCGTCACTTTTCCCATAACTAAATCCTTTTTTCACGCCAGCGCCTGCCAGAAAGCAGGTGAAGGCGTTAGGATTGTGATCACGCCCGGTACCGTTGGCCTGAAGGAAGGGCATGCGCCCAAATTCCGTGGCCCAGACGACCAGTGTGTGCTCGAGTAAACCTCGTTGCTTCATGTCCGCGAGCAATGCGGCTGTGGGTTGATCCATGATTTCCGCCTGCATGGCGTGGGTTTTCAGAATGTCAGAGTGCGAGTCCCAGTTGGTGATACCGTTACCACCCGCAGGATCGCTGCCGTTGTAGAGTTGAACGACACGAACGCCTTTTTCAATCAGCCGCCGGGCCAGGATACAATTTTTTGCGTATTCGCGATGCAGTTCGCTTCCCTGATCGACGCCGTAATGTTTCAGAGTCGATGCACTCTCAGTAGACATGTCCATGACTTCCGGGACGGAAGTTTGCATGCGGCCTGCCAGTTCATAGCTGGCGATGCGGCCAGCGAGGTTCGAATCACTGGGATATTTTTCCAGATGTTGAGCATTGAGTCGTTGTAATAATTCAGCGGTCCGGCGATCTGCATCGCGACTTAGACCCTTGGGCCGATGCAGGTTGTTGGGTGGGTTCCTTGAGTTAAAGTCTGTTCCTTGAAAGGCAGCAGGAAGAAAACCGTTGCCGAAATTGTTTTTACCGCTTCGTGCGAGTCCGCGGGGATCGTTGATAGCAACAAAAGACGGTAACTCATGAGATTCTGTACCGAGTGCGTAGGTGACCCAGGCTCCAAACGATGGAAAGCCCTCCATCGTAAAGCCGGTGTTCATGAAGTTTTCTCCTTGTGGATGGGCACTGGTATTCGTTGTCATTGAGTGCAGGAAACACAAGTCATCCACCTGTTCCGCCAGATGGGGCAGTAGATCAGAGACCATTTTTCCAGACTGTCCATGCGGATTAAATTTCCAGAAGGGTTTCGCGATGTTACCCGTCGGTCCTTCAAAGGTCACCGCAGGAATTCCTGGAGGCTTCCTGCCGTGCAATCTTGAAAGCGCTGGCTTGTAATCAAATGTGTCCACATGACTGACGGCTCCGGGCAAGTAGACAACCAATACCTGCTTGGCGGTTGCATTGAAATGTGACGACCTTGGGGCGTAAGGGTTGTTGGGATCGATGTTTGGGCGGATCGGCAGCTCACCGCTCACGGTCTGAGAGTCATTGGCAAGCAGTCCCTCATTATCGAGCAAGCCTGCCAACCCCAACCCAGCGGCTGAAAGTCCGGCCGTGCCGAGGAAATGGCGTCGGTCCAATAAATGGCGTCCATGCAAGGAAAGGTGTTCGGGATTGTTCATGATGTGAGTCAGGGCAGGAATGCGAATTCATTGGAGTTGATGATCGCACGACACACGAGTTGCAATTCTTTCTCCCTCACGAGATCCAGGCAAGAGGCCTGCTCTTTGATAGTAGGGGGACGACCGAGTAGTAACTCGAAGCAGCGCTGAATGGCAAGCTCTGGATGGTCGTTTGTGTCCTGACGTGCTCTTTCAGCTATCAGGCTTGATTGATCCATGACAAAATCGCTATTCATTAGATTGAGAGCCTGCAACGGTGTCGTCGAGACAGGGCGTTTGGCTCGAACTTGCCCGCAGTCTGGAAAGTCGAATGCGGTAAACATTTGGTCGTCCACACGGCGCATGCGCTCCTGATAGATCATTCGCCGCCACGTCTCTGAACCATGATTATCCGTTACTTTCCATTGGGCATATCGTTTTTTCACGTTGTGGATACGATAGCTGCGTCCTCCAATGGTGCGATTCAGCGTGTCCGATGCTTGTAAAATTGAATCGCGGATGACTTCGGCTTCGACGCGTTTTGGGGGATATCTCCAGAGTAACTGTGAGTCTGCGTCAGCGGTGATTCCTTCCTTTCCTGGCGCACTGGATTGCCGAAAGGCATCCGACATGACCATCAAACGAATCATGTGCTTGATGGACCATGCTTGCGTTTCGTTACTTCTTGCGATACGGGATGCAGGCTGCATGAATTCGGCTGCCAGCCACTCGAGCAATCCGGGGTGTGTGGGCGGCGTGCCGGCAGCACCGAAATCGCTGGTGGTCGTGACAATACCCTGGCCGAAAACGTGATGCCAAATTCGATTGACAGCGACTCGGGGTACAAGTGGATTGCTGGGTTTGATCAGCCATTGAGCAAAAGCAGCTCTCCGCTTTGGACCCGAGGCGTTTGTTCGGAGATTAAGGTCTCCACCGAGTTGTGATAATCCAGCAGGAAGCACTTCGTCTCGAGGATTCTCGGGGCTTCCGCGCATGAGTATATGAGTGTCAACCGGTTTAATGAAACGAGCGACAAAACTTGGTTTTGGTCCTTCTTCATTCACAAGCGTGATCAGTTCTTGAAGGGTAGTCAAAAGACCCTTTCGAGATGTGTGCTTTTTGTTCTGTTGATCAAATGTCATGGTGGACGCAATCTGCTTCCATTGACCCTCTTCCGTGGGAATCTCAACACGGTAAGGACCAAAATTAAATTTATTGAGCCCTTCGAGGTAGGCTGTTTCAAAAAAATCTTCGCGATTGGTGCTTAGACGAATACGTTCGATGTCATGCGGTTGGGTAAAGGTGAACTCGATCCAGGGTTTGCTCTTGCCGTCAGCGGGTGCTTTTGCCCCCCAGGCCTGAGTACCATACTTACCATCGTTGACGTGCTTCAGATCAGCACGCGCAATTGCCATTTCAGGAGGGCTGAAGGTTTGTGTGCCTTCGGATGCTGCAGCCACATTCCGACCATGATCGGTAGGCCCAAAGATTTCGATTTCGTCGAGACGCACACCACCCCAGTTGAATTTGATACGAACTTTTTGTGCTTTCACAGGGTCAAAATGCAGCTCCTTGTAACCTACCCAATCCTCTACCCAAGGGCCCATCGGTTTCAGCTCTGCATGCACTTTTCGAATTTTTCCATAGAGTTCCTGACCGCGTAATCGGCGCGGATGATCCGCTGCCAGTTCGGGGAATCGGCTTCCAAATTCGACATCCTCAAAAACAGCAGTCATGGCGTAGTAATCGCGAATCGAGATTGGATCAAATTTGTGATTGTGACACCTTGCACAGCCGATGGTCACACCGAGTGCGGAGGCTCCGACCGTCTGTATGATTTCATCCATGCGATCAGCCCGCGCCTGCCTTCGTGCGGCTGGTTCCTGGCCCACCGTTGCCACGGGAACGTGCGGGCCAGCCACCAGGAAGCCGGTTGCATCACCTTGACCGACCGAATCGCCTGCGATTTGCTCGAACAGGAAACGGTCATATGGCTTGTCTTCGTTCAGAGCGCGCATCACATAGTCGCGATAAATCCATGCGTTCTTGCGATACATGTTGCTTTCACTGCCGTTTGTTTCTGCCCAGCGAATGACATCCAACCAATGCTGTGCCCAACGTTCTCCAAAATGTGCGGAATCCAATAAACGATCGACGAGTAATGTATATGCTTGATCACTATCCTTCTCATAGGCTGCCAGGAAGGTTTTGGTTTCAGCCAATGTCGGTGGCAAACCGGTCAGAACGATGGAGACACGACGAATCAATGACCGTGGAACTGCAGGATCTGAAAATGTGAGTTTATCCTCATCCAGCCGTTTCAGCAGAAAGCGATCAATGGGGTTTGAATGGGAAGCATATTCTTCTGGGCTGTCCGGTCGACGGATAGCCTGAAATGACCAATGATCTGATTTCATTTCCTCGACCGTTGCCATCTGTCCCGGCCAGATGCTTCCTGCTTTGATCCAGCGTTCCAGTAAATGGATTTCCTTCGCCGGAATCCTGTCTTCATCAGGCGGCATCATGACGTCGGGATCGAGGTGCTTGACGACTTCCAATAAGTAACTTTTTTCTGGATTGCCCGGGATAACGGCAGCCAACCCTGAATCACCACCGCGCAGCATGTTCGCACGGGTGTCCAGTCGCAGACCGGATTTCTCTTTAGCTTCACCATGACAGTCAATGCAGCGCTCCTTCAGGATAGGCGCGATGTCACGTTCGAACTTGATTTCATCAGCCGATACAAGCAGAGAAATGAAAAAAAAGGACACACCACTGACCCATCTGAAGCTGTTCTGCTGTCTTGCTATGATTCTTAAAAAATGTTGTCTCATTTTTATCTAGAGAGTCCATGAAGTGGTTTATCACTCTTCCGTCACTGGATTATCTTTTTGACGATGGATCAATTACTTCACGATAAGCTTTCAATTCTGACCATGTCAATTTGCCATCCTTGTTGGCATCGGCCGCAGGGTGACTTGAGAAGTATTGAGATTTCCATGCTTCGGCTCTCGAATTGGGATTGCTGGAACCCTTGGGTTTCCACTTGGGTTGAGGCGGAATCGTGCCAGGCTGAGGGATTCGATCAAGAAGACGTTTTCGAAAATGTATCAGCCGGTCGGCATGTTCCACACGTTCGTCAAGATTGTTCCATTCGTGGGGGTCGTTGGAGGTGTGATACAATTCCTCCTTTCCGTTTTCATAGCGAATGTAACGCCAGTCCTTCGATCTCAAGGAATAACTTTCCTGCGCAGGGTGGTAATCCATGCGCCACTTGTAAAGAGCCGTGAGTGCCTCGTCTGGTCCAGACCACTTGCCTTTGACAGGATCCATCAGCAGTGATTTAAAGCTATACCCGTCCAGTGGATGACCTTTCCGACCCTTCATCGTCGTACCCTTCATATGGCAAAGGTCGACCAAGGTTGGATATAAATCAATGAGCGAGACCGGTCGATCGCATTGAGTGTTGGCTGAAGTGTCATCCGGTAATCGAACGATGAGCGGTACCTGGGTGCTTTCCTGCCATAAGGAATTTTTGTAAAGATAATCTTTTTCTCCCATGCCCCAGCCATGATCGCTGGTCAGTATGATGATGGTATCCTCTTTCAGACCCGATTGATCAACGACATCCAGAATGCGTCCTATCTGTTCGTCTACCGATGCCACACTGGCCAGGTAAGCCTGAATGAAGCGCCGCAAGGCTTCTTCGCGGGACGAGTAGGACGCCACAAGATTCGAATACAAGCGCAGTCCCATGTCCTCCGCTCGTGTCGAGCCTGGTTCTGCTCCGTTGGGAATACCGCGTATCGAGCGCACGTGGGTATCGTCTATATCGTGAGGTCTGATCGTGGGGAGCTTGATGGAGTCCAGTGGAAACATGTCAAAGAAACGTGCTGGCACAATCAAGGGCGTGTGCGGGCGAATGAAACCGATGCCCATGAAGAATGGTTTGCCATGGGCGTTTTTTGCCAACGTACGGAGTTGCTCCACCGCCCAGTCACCATTCAGTTCATCCGGTGTCTGGTCACGATCATCTGCAGAATCGACTCGAAGTGCTTTGGCTCGAGCTCCCCAGCCACCGTTGAGCCAGCTCATTGGAAGTCCACTTTCCGTCTTGCGGTCATCAAGATTGACGAATGGACCAAAGGAACCGTCGACCGCCCCGATGTTGCGATAGGGTGCCGGCACGTCCGGGTGAGCCGCTTTCCCGTCGCCTGCAACTACAAAGGGTCCATAGTCAGCTGGGTGCCCATACTGTTGCCATCCCCTCTGAACAACTCGATGGTGCATCAGTTTGCCTGTGCCAAGGGTAAAGTATCCGTTTGCCTCAAAGTGCTCCTGCAAGGTCCTTGAATGCTTCAATACCTCGTACGTATCCCACTTGGTAAAGCCGTAACAGCCGGAGTTGTGAGGGTAAATACCCGTAAACAAACTTGCCCGAGAAGGGCCACAGATGGGTGCATTGCAATGTGCCTGTGTGAACCTGACACCTTGTTCGGCCAGTCGCGCCATGTTGGGTGTCTTCGTTTGAGGGTGACCGCCGAACCCTTCGACATAGTCGTTCAAATCATCGCAAATGATAAAGATTACGTTGGGATGCTCGACCGGACTTGCTTTTGCGGCGTATGTCAAGCACCCGGTCGCGATCAAGACACTGAATAGGAAAGGCTTTAATGTTTGCGACATGAGGGTCCACGTTCTCACTATGATATTATCAATAAACAAGGGGTTTTTGTTACAAAGGAT
>Ga0233432_10002332_pt1 | contig 17684 bp, 13 predicted proteins | sample SI_122_August201_6_FD_179870 | JGI IMG/M metagenome (GOLD analysis project Ga0233432, IMG submission 179870) | Seawater microbial communities from Saanich Inlet, British Columbia, Canada - SI_122_August2016_10_MG | ecosystem: Environmental > Aquatic > Marine > Inlet | place: Canada: British...
CTTTTGAAAAGTATAGGCTTATCAGGTGGTTAGTGGCTCCTCGGGACGGGCTCGAACCGCCGACCTAGTGATTAACAGTCACCCGCTCTACCAACTGAGCTACCGAGGAATTGTTCTAAGTATCCGATGACTTAAGTCTTCCGAGCTAATTTTTTTAGCTCGATCTCTCACCTGACAGAACGTCCCTAGACTAAAGATTTAAGGTTTGGATGGTGTGCCAGTTTTCCCTGCACTCCAAGCACTCCTAACAGTAGTTCTAGCTCGGTCCGCTAAGTTTTGAGACTTGCACCGTGCACTGCGGCGTATATTAGCCGAAAATACTGTCCATAACCAATTCTTATTTTGCTTTATTTAAGTCTGCTGACATAAGACTGCCGTTCTGCCTGCAATGCAGCAGTCCCAGTGAAAGAAAAGATATAAGTGCTTTAATTACTGAGCCATTCGTCGATTTCGGCTGATTATGCAGCTATCATTTGTAGTTAAAGGTAGCTAAGTTTTTCAGATTATTTAACTTTTGTTTCATAGAAAAATTCACCGTCCTTAAAGAACCCTTTCTCGGATGCTCCGTCTGTATGGCTGTAGAGGCCTCTTCCGTTCTTTTCCCCGTTCTTGAACTCGCCAACATATTTGTCCCCACTTGAGTAGGTATAGGTACCTTGTTTGTGGAACAGACCATCCTTGAATGTGCCGACGTACGCTTCTCCGTCAGCATAGGTGTATGTGCCTTGGCCGCTATAATTGCCGTCCCTAAATTCTCCGACATATTTACTTCCACTTGCGAAAGTAACAGTTCCAAAGCAGTTATCCATGGGCTCTGATTCAGAGCAATCTGGCAAGGCAAAGGTTTGACTAGACTGCAGAAGAAGTAGGCCACCGACTAAAGAAAATCTAAGGCATCTGTGCATCATTAGGGAAGTGCTACAGAGTTTGTCGTATTATGGAAGTTAACATGTATGGCGGCCTGCTAAGTTAATGACTATGACTTGAGCTTGAGAGCAAAGCGGGTGAAGCGTTCGTATAACCAAAGCACTTTTTTGTTTCTTCTTTACTAAGACACCATTATATGACACGTAAATTTGAACTTGTTGCGAGCTTTTCTCCAGCTGGAGGCCAGCCGGAAGCAATTAAAACATTGATAGAAGGACTGGAAAACGGTCTCTATCAGCAGACATTACTTGGGGTCACTGGCTCCGGTAAAACATTCACTATTGCCAATGCTATTGCGAAGTTGCAGCGTCCAACTTTGGTGTTAGCTCCAAATAAAACACTAGCGGCGCAGCTTTACGGCGAGATGAGAGATTTTTTTCCTAACAATGCTGTCGAGTACTTTGTCTCATATTATGACTACTATCAGCCTGAAGCTTACGTTCCTGCATCAGACACCTACATTGAGAAAGATGCGAGTATAAATGCTCATGTCGAGCAAATGAGATTATCTGCAACTAAATCCCTATTAGAGCGGCCTGATACAATTATTGTGGCAACAGTGTCAGCAATCTATGGGTTAGGCGAGCCGGAAGAGTATCACGCAATGATATTGCACCTTGGCCGCGGAGATATCATCAAGCAACGTTTCATTTTAAAAAAATTAACCGAGCTGCAATATAAAAGAAACGATGTTGAGCTGACTCGTGGAACTTTTCGTGTGCGTGGCGATGTTATAGATGTGTTTCCAGCTGAGTCAGAGCGCAATGCAATAAGAATTGAATTGTTTGATGAGGAAATAGAAAGTCTCGCGGAATTTGATCCATTAACTGGAGAAGTCCTTCACAAAATCCCAAGATATACTATTTACCCTAAGTCACACTATGTGACGAAGCGTGACACTCTGGAAAGAGCTATGGGTACCATCAGGGAAGAGCTAGTGATCAGGCTTGAGGAATTAAAATCAAGGAATAAGTTGTTAGAGTTGCAACGATTAGAACAACGCACGCGATTTGACTTAGAAATGATGAATGAGATTGGTTATTGCAGTGGCATTGAGAACTATAGTCGACACCTTTCTGGACGGGGTCCCGGAGAAGCACCAGCGACCTTAATTGAATATTTGCCGAAAAATGCACTTCTAGTCATTGATGAGAGTCATGTTACGATCCCTCAGCTTGGAGCAATGTACAAGGGAGATAAATCTCGTAAAGAAAATCTTGTTAACTTTGGTTTTAGACTGCCTTCAGCGCTAGATAATCGACCGCTTAAGTTTGAGGAGTTTGAAAAGTTGGCACCTCAATCCATATTTGTTTCGGCTACACCCAGCAAATATGAGGCAGCTAATGCGGAGCAGATTATAGAGTTGGTTGTACGGCCGACAGGGTTGACCGATCCGGTGATAGACATCAGGCCGGCCACGACACAAGTGGATGATCTTTTGTCAGAGATTAATGCTCGAGTTGAAAGAAGTGAGCGTGTTTTAGTCACGACTCTCACTAAGAGAATGTCTGAAGATCTAACGGTATATTTCTCTGAGCAAGGGGTGAAAGTTCGTTACTTGCATTCAGACATCGCAACTGTCGAGCGGACCGAAATTTTGAGAGACTTAAGACTCGGAGAGTTTGACGTACTAATTGGAATTAACTTGCTGCGAGAAGGATTAGATTTACCAGAAGTTTCTTTGGTCGCTATTCTAGATGCGGATAAAGAGGGATTTTTGAGATCCGACCGCTCAATTATTCAGACTGTTGGCCGAGCCGCGCGCCATGTAGCAGGGCGGGCAATTTTGTATGCTGATAGGGTTACGGGCTCTATGCAGCGTGCGATGGATGAAATGGGAAGACGGCGCGAGGTGCAATTAGCCTTTAATATCGAGAACAAAATCACCCCACAAGGGATTATTAAGCCTATATCAGATATTATGGAGAGTGGCCGCTCATTAGATAACGACGAACTTGAAAATCAGAGGCGAGCTATGGAAAGGCAGAATACCTATAGAGGAATGAGCGAGAGAGATATTATTAAAGCGGTAGAGGTTTTGGAGCGCAAAATGAATGACCACGCACAAGACTTGGAGTTTGAAGAAGCAGGCCGACTGCGAGATGAAATACGGACTGTTAAGAGTGAATTTCTTTTTATGCCTGCTTAATTAATAACATTGGAAGAAGGCTAGTATGCAAAAAAAAATTGTCCTGATGTTTGCAGTCTGTTCTGCGGTAGCAATGCTAGTATTGCTCATATGGTATAAAAATCATTCAGAGATGACGTTGTTGTCGCAGCAATCTTTCCCTCCAGCCGCAGTTAGAGTCAAAATGGTTACATCTGATGTGTGGACCCAGAAAATTTTTGCAGCAGGCACAGTCGCAGCCGAACATGGGATTGATGTGACCGCCCCTCTGCCGGGGACTGTGGTATCCATAGACTTCAAATCAGGCGGTTCTGTGATAAAAGGACAACCTCTGCTGTCCCTAGATATAGGGGTGCCTGAAGCAGAATACAAAGGATTGGTCGCCATGAGTACTTTGAGGGAAATTCAGCTTGAAAGAGCGACCAAGTTGTTTGCAGACAAGCAGATCTCTGTATCCGAGCTTGATAGTGCGGTTGCGGAAAATAACGCGGCCGCCGCAGCTGCGGCGGCTCAGAAGGCTTATATAGATAGGAAGACCGTTTACGCCCCTTTTGATGGAGAACTTGGTATTAGATTGATTGATCTTGGGTCTTATCTGACTCCTGGAGATCCGATCGTGTCCTTACAAATGCTCGACCCAATTAACATCGATTACTCTCTTCCAGAGAAACATTTGCAGGATGTTAAGGTAGGACAACAATTAGAGCTAAGCGTTTCTGCATATCCCGAAAGAATCTTTCTAGCTCGAATTACGACTATTGAGCCAAATATTGATCTAGACACTAGAACTCTAAAAATTCGAGCTTCTTTACGCAACCCGCAAAAACTGTTGAAGCCTGGAATGTTTGTAGAGTCTTGGACTATTAGAAAAGATAAAAAGACTGTGTTAAAACTTCCAAGAACAGCTGTAACTTATAGCTCTTTTGGAGAGGTTGTATTTGTCGTTACTTCTAAAGGCGACGATACAGTTGTAGAACGTCGTTCCGTTACGACGGGGGAAATAAGAGGTGATGAAATAGAGCTTGTGTCCGGAGTGGGCGAGCAAGACTTGGTCGTTGTAATAGGACAGAACAAGCTAAGAAATGGGATGAAGGTTATGGTCACTGAGACTTTGTCTACTTCAGACGTGGATTAGTTCTCGTGAGTTTAACCGACATATTTATTCGAAGACCCGTGCTCGCTTGGGTCGTAAGTCTTATTATTTTGGTTCTTGGGGTTAGATCCATTCAGTCGTTAGAGCTTCGACAATATCCGAAAACTGAAAATACACTAATTACTGTAACCACTACATATCCCGGAGCCGATGGAGAGCTTATTAAAGGGTTTATCACCACTCCATTGCAGCAGGCAATTGCTGAAGCAGATGGAATAGATTACATGAAGGCGTCATCAAAGCAAGGCACATCAGTTATCCAAGCTTTTATGAAGCTCAACTATGACCCTAATGCAGCTGTTTCTGAAATCCAGGCAAAAGTTGCAAGTATGAGAAACGTGCTTCCTGAAAGAGCTAATGATCCTGTTATTAGCTCTCGGACGGGCAATGGAATGTCGCTTATCTATCTGGCGTTTTATAGTGAAACTATGAGACCCACTGAAATCACGGATTATTTGATTCGCGTGGTCCAGCCTCAAATCCAGTCACTAAACGGAGTAGCCAAAGCGCAATTATTCGGGCATAAAACTTACGCGATGAGAATCTGGCTAGATCCTCACCGCCTTAGAGCTCTCAATCTCACCGCTGGGGAGGTTCGACAGATATTACTATCCAATAACTACCTTTCAGGGATTGGAGAGACAAAAGGTGAGCTGGTCTCGATCGACCTAAGTACCAGTACTGATTTAACTAGCGTCTCCGAATTCAAGCAAATGATATTGCGTGAAGATGATGGAGCCCTAGTAAGATTGTCCGATGTGGCTCGGGTAGAGCTTGGCGCGGAGGATTATGAATCTGTTGCTTGGTACAACGGACAAACGGCTATGTTTATAGGTATTACGCCAACCCCGGGCGCTAATCCGTTGAGAGTGGCTGAGGCAGTGACTAATGAGCTTTCAAGTATTCGAGAGCAAATGCCTGCGGGTATGTTCGTCTTCATGCCCTACAATGCAGGGGAATTCATCCAACAATCTATCAAAGAGGTATTTACTACATTAGCAGAAGCCGTGCTAATTGTGCTCTCAGTTATTTTGTTGACCTTGGGTTCTGTGCGTGCGGCTTTAATACCCGCGATTGCCTTACCTTTGTCGTTAATCGGTGGGGCCTTTCTAATGTTATTGATGGGTTTTTCGATAAATCTCCTGACCCTGCTTGCTATGGTCCTAGCGATAGGTCTAGTGGTAGATGATGCCATTGTTGTTGCGGAGAATATCCACCGTCATATTGAAAAAGGGAAGTCTCCTTTAGATGCTGCACTGGTTGGCGCCCGACAGCTGACAATGCCGATCATTGCAATGACTACGACACTCGTTGCCGTGTATGCACCGATAGGGTTTATGGGTGGATTAGTTGGTACCTTGTTTACTGAGTTTGCTTTTGCATTGGCAGGAGCTGTCGTGATTTCGGGCATTATTGCGCTCACTCTTTCACCTATGCTGTGTTCTAGGTTTTTTATAGGGGGAGAGCCGGGACCTTTCGAACGACGAGTTGAGCAATTTTTTTCGAAACTGGCGGAACGATATCGATACTTGCTGCATCATTGTCTCAATTATGTATCGGTGATTGTTGCTTTTGGCTTTGCAGTCTTGATCAGTATTTATTTCATGTTTAGTATGAGTAAATCGGAACTCGCTCCCGTCGAGGATCAAAGTATAGTTTATATACAAGCACGAGGTCCTCAGATAGCTAACGTAGAGTATGACGAACGTAATGCCCGTGCTATGAATGAAATCTTTGAGACAATCCCTGAGTATAAAGAAAGCTTTATGATTTTGGGGTTCAACAATTCCCGGAACGTAGTCTTTGGTGGATTTAAGCTCCATCCCGCTCATGAACGTGACCGGCCTCAGTGGGATGTTCAGAACGAATTGCAGGGGAAGCTTTTTGGAGTGACCGGCTTTCAAGTGTCTGCTTTTCCTCGTCCAAGTTTGCCATCGCCAGGCCGAGGCTTACCTATTCAATTTATCCTTATGGCGCCTCTGACAGCGGAAGAGCTAAATACTGAAACAGATAGCATGCTCAATGCTGCGATGGGCAGCGGAAAGTTTATGTTTCTTCAGAAATCTGTCGAGTTTAATCGTCCACAAACTATAGTCAACATCGATAGAGATCGAGCAGGGATTTTGGGCATCGATATGGAATCGATAGGGCAAGAGCTGTCTACCCTGCTAGGGGGGAACCATATTAACTGGTTCAACTTGGAAGGTCGAAGTTACAAAGTTATCCCTCAAGTAGACAATGTTTTTAGATTAAATAGCTCCATGTTGAGCGACTATAATGTCAGGACAGGAACTGGAGATTTAGTCCCGCTTTCGACGTTAGTTTCATTCAAGAATATTATTGAGCCGAGCGAGAGATTACAGTTTCAACAGCTTAATGCAGTGGCTCTTGAGGGTGTTCCAGCTTCGGGAACAACTATGGGGGACGCCATCGAATATCTAGAGACTGCAGCTAAAAATACACTACCTCAGAGCTTTACTTGGGACTATGCTGGAGAATCGAGACAATACGCTCAGCAAGGTAACGCTTTAGTAATCACTTTCTTTGTTTCCCTTGTTATTATTTATTTAGTTCTCGCCGCTCAATTTGAAAGCTGGCGTGACCCGCTTATTATTTTGATGTCGGTCCCAATGTCTATAGCCGGTGCACTCACTTTTGTATCGTTGGGTTTCGCCACATCAAATATCTACACCCAAGTCGGATTGATTACTTTAATTGGCCTAATTACGAAAAATGGAATACTCATTGTTGAGTTTGCAAATAAGTTACAGGTTTCCAAGGGAGTAGGGGTAAGAGAAGCCGTAGAAGAGGCAGCTCAAATAAGACTGCGGCCGATTCTAATGACAACAGTGTCAATGGTAGTTGCGATGGTGCCTTTGCTAATGGCCGCCGGTCCAGGCGCCGTAAGTCGTTTTCATATTGGATTGGTAATCGCTACTGGTCTTGGGATAGGAACTATTTTTACATTATTTGTTGTCCCTGCTTTTTATATGTTGCTCGCTCGTCAGCATGTCGGCGACTCGAGTGGGCATGAAGAAGATGGAGTAAAACTTTAGGTTAACAAGAACATTGTTGTAGCAGTGTTCCAAAGAATTGTGTATTCTCCCCGCCTTATGGTGGGTAATCCTCCTTAATCTAGACCTTAGGCGCGTAGCTCAGCTGGTTAGAGCACCTCGGTGACATCGAGGGGGTCGTTGGTTCGAATCCAATCGTGCCTACCAATAACTCTTTGATTAAGTATGTTTTTGAAGAGCTGTTTGTATCACCGTCTATTAGAAATAACTGTTATGGCGCTGCTTAGTGTTGTTTTCCCGACATGGCGGATAATGTGTTTTATTCGTTAGTCTCCTCGACCCATGTGCTCAGTTCTCCATAAATACTGCATTCAAATTTGCTACTGCCCCTGTTTGCGTTTGCTGTTAAATATAAGATTTAGCTAGCCGCGGTTGTGGGGATGAATTTTAAAAGAGATATAAGACGAATTGTTTGGTCGTTGTCGGCGATAGCTTGAGCCTAAGGCACATCGCCGATGCACGGCGTGAGGGCCTTTAATAAAAAAACTGCAAAAGTGGATGAATACCGCTAAAATACAATCTAGACAAGCTTTGCACTGTTAAGTGTTCGCAGTTTTGTCGAGTAGAGACATTTTAACTGTTGTTTTATAGGGGCTGGTAGTCTCGGTAATGACAACGTAGCAGGTACCTCAAACTAAAGCGTATGCATACTTTCTTTCAGATATATTCTAAAATTCCGGTTAACTACATCTTGCATGCCCGCTTGACCTCAACCTTATAATACGGTGCCCGAATGCCTTGCATAACACTTCCTGATGGTAGTCTAAAAGACTTCGATAAACCCGTTTCGGTTCAAGATGTTGCCTTTTCGATAGGTCCTGGTTTGGCCAAAGCCGCTTTAGGCGGATTGGTGAACGGTAAAGAAGTAGATACTAGCTTTGTTATGGAAGTCGACAGTGAGTTGGCGATTCTCACTGCAAAAGACCCTCAGGGCCTAGAAATTATCAGACATAGCACTGCACATCTGCTCGCGCAGGCTGTTAAAGAATTGTTTCCGACAGCCCAAGTGACTATTGGCCCAGTCATTGAAAATGGTTTTTACTATGACTTTGCATATGAGCGTTCGTTTACGCCTGAAGACCTTGAATATATCGAGGCTAAAATGTACGAACTCGCAGGATCAGATGCTATGGTTTCTCGGGAAACTCTCAGTCGAGACAGAGTCATTGAGTTTTTTCGCGGGATAGGAGAAGAGTATAAAGCGGAGATTGTCGCTTCAATTCCTGCTGCAGAAGACCTATCTCTATATACTCAGGGAGGGTTCACAGATCTTTGCCGAGGGCCTCATGTTCCTAGGCTGGGGCTTCTAAAAGCATTTAAGTTAACAAAAATTGCAGGAGCTTACTGGCGAGGTGACTCAGATAATGAGATGTTGCAGCGGATCTACGGTACCGCTTGGGCCGATAAGAAAGCACTTAAGCTTTATCTCCATCAGTTGGAAGAAGCTGAGAAAAGAAATCATCGTAAGGTTGGTCCTCAGTTAGATTTATTTCACTTTCAAGAAGAAGCGCCAGGTATGGTTTTCTGGCACCAGAAGGGATGGACATTATTTCGCGAAGTTCAGAGTTATATAAGAGAAGTTTGTTACGAAGGTTATCAAGAAGTAGAAACTCCCCAAATTCTGGATAGGAGCCTGTGGGAGAAATCTGGTCACTGGGACAAGTTTCATCATATGATTTTTGCTACAGAGTCTGACAAGCATGAATACGCGGTGAAGCCAATGAATTGTCCTGGACATGTTCAAATTTTTAATCATAAGTTGCGTAGCCATCGTGACCTTCCTTATAGAGTGGCGGAGTTTGGTTTGGTTCATCGAAACGAACCATCAGGGACTTTGCATGGCTTGCTACGAGCGAGGCGTTTTACTCAGGATGATGCCCACATATTCTGTGCGGATTACCATTTGCAGTCCGAAGTTAGTGAATTAATCGATATGACCTTCAAGGTTTATAAAGATTTTGGATTCACTGATGTTCAAGTAGCCTTGTCTCTAAGACCTGATGAGCGAGTAGGCGATGACGAATTATGGGATAAAGCAGAGAGTGCTTTGCAGACAGCCCTTGAGAGTAAGGGGTTGAAGTACTCTGTTCAAGAAGGGGAAGGTGCGTTCTACGGTCCCAAAATAGAGTTTAGCCTAAAAGACTCTATCGGACGTGTCTGGCAATGCGGTACTGTACAATTAGATTTTTCAATGCCGGGACGATTAGACGCAAGTTTCATAGGGGAAGACGGGCAGCGACATGTGCCCGTAATGATACATCGCGCTATTTTGGGATCACTGGAGCGCTTTATTGGTATTTTAATAGAAGAACACGCTGGGCGCTTACCTGTGTGGCTAGCCCCAATACAAGGCATTGTGCTGAATATTGCTGATAAATATGCTGATTATGCCCACGAAGTAGTGCTAACATTGAAGAAATACGGCTTTAAAGTCGATTCGGACTTGAGAAACGAGAAGATCGGGCTTAAAATCCGCGAGCACACTTTGCAGAAAATTCCTTTTTTACTTGTGGTTGGTGAGCGTGAAGCACAGAAAGGTACCGTCTCGGTAAGATGCGTTGATGGCGAGGACCTAGGGAGCATGACTGTAGAGAATTTTTCCAAACACTTGCGTGGGGACGTTCTTGCACGCAAATGACGTTAACAGGAGGGCTATGATATAGCTGCTGATAAAAAGAACAGAGCAAATAGCGCCATTCAGGTCGCTAATGTTAGATTGATAGGTGCCGATGGCGTTAATCGTGGAGTGGTAACGATAGAGGAAGCTCAAAACGAAGCCAAGGCCAACGGACTGGATCTGGTTGAAATTGTCCCTAATGTCGATCCCCCTGTATGCAGGGTCATGGACTTTGGTAAATTCTTGTTTGACGTTAACAAAAAGAAACACGCCGCCAAGAAGAAACAGAAACAGGTGCAAGTCAAAGAAATCAAATTTAGGCCCGCTACTGATCAAGGAGACTACGACATAAAACTTAGAAACTTAAGAAAGTTTTTGGCGCAAGGAGACAAAGCTAAGGTTACTCTAAGATTTCGCGGAAGAGAGATGGCGCATCAAGAACTTGGTGCTGAAATGCTGAAACGAATTGAGACTGATTTGAGTGAGCTTGGATCAGTCGAGCAATTCCCTAAACTTGAAGGTCGCCAAATGGTTATGGTCATAGCGCCTAGAAAAAATTAGATAATAGTGGAGATATAAATTGCCGAAGCAAAAAACAAACCGAGGCGCGGCTAAACGTTTTAAGCGTACCGGTACAGGAAAAATTAAAAGGGCACAGTCGTTCGCACGGCATATCCTCACGAAAAAGAGTCCTAAGAGGAAGAGACAGTTAAGAGGTGGTGCGTTAGTTGCTGCAGCAGATGAAGCAAGTATTCGCCAGATGATTCCTGGCTTATGAGTTTACTAATTAAGGATTTTAGTCATGGCACGAGTTAAGCGAGGTGTACAAGCGCACGCACGACATAAAAAAGTTATACGTCTAGCAAAAGGGTATAGCGGTCGTAGAAAAAATGTTTACAGAGTAGCTGTACAAGCCGTTACGAAAGCGGGACAGTACGCTTATCGTGATAGAAAGCAGAAGAAGAGAGTCTTCCGTGCTCTATGGATTGTTAGGATAAATGCTGCAGCACGAGAATGTGGTATGACTTACTCTCGGCTCATTAATGGGCTGCTGAAAGCGCAAATTGAAATAGATCGAAAAGTCTTGGCTGATCTTGCCGTCAATGATCGGACTGCGTTTGAGGCTCTAGCCGAACGCTCAAAAGTCGCATTAGCTGCTTGAGGAAAGGATTGGGAGGGTCTAACGTATGGCTTTCCAATTTAGTCTCTAGTCGATTGGGCCTAAGCCCCATGGCTGTCTGAAAAATGAACACTGCCAAATCTATAGTTTTAGACGCCGAGAAAAGATTAGAGAACGCTTCGACGGTTGAACATATCGAACAAGTACGGGTCGACATACTTGGTAAAAAAGGGGCGTTAACAGAGCTTTTAAAAGGGCTTGGGAAATTGTCTGCCGAAGAGAGACCTTCTGCAGGTCAGGCGATCAATGCTGCTAAGCAAAATTTGATCCGACTCCTTGATGAGAAGAGAGAGCAATTAGCTGAGGGCACGAGACAGAAGGCTCTAATCAGTACTGCAATCGACGTTACAATGCCGGGCAGGGGCAGAACCAACGGGTCAGCTCATCCAGTGAGCCAAGTTCAGGCAAAAATCGAAGATCTTTTTCATCATGTCGGCTTTGAAGTTGCCCGTGGACCCGAAATCGAAGATGAATATCACAACTTTGAAGCCTTGAATATCCCAAAGCACCATCCCGCGCGTGCCATGCATGACACCTTCTACTTTAAACCTGACCTATTGTTAAGAACTCATACTTCTCCAGTGCAGATAAGAGTGATGAAGGAGAAAACTCTGCCCATTAGAATTATTGCCCCGGGTCGAGTATACAGGTGCGATTATGATCAAACTCATTCTCCCATGTTTCACCAAGTAGAAGGGTTATGGATTGATGAAAGAGCGACTATGGCTGAGCTAAAAGGAATGTTAAACAGCTTTCTCCTAGCTTTTTTTGAACGTGATGATTTGGAAATACGATATCGGCCTTCATATTTTCCTTTTACGGAGCCTTCCATGGAGGTCGACATCAAGCTCCCATCTGCTCATGGTTTGAGTGGTTGGCTAGAAGTACTTGGCTGTGGGATGGTGCATCCAAATGTGTTGACTAATGTCGGGTTAGATCCAGAACAATGCAGTGGATTTGCTTTTGGTATGGGTGTTGAAAGATTAGCCATGTTGAAGTACGGAATTTCAGATTTACGTCACTTTTTTGAAAATGACTTGAGATTTCTCGGTCAGTTCTGATGATGGAGCTGTTCACAATATGCAAGTAACTGAAAAATGGCTGCGTGAGTGGATAGATGTCCCACTAAGTATAAGCGAGATAGCAGAAGCGCTGACTCTAGCTGGTTTGGAGATAGAGTCTGTGGTTCCTGCAGGCCCGTGTGTAGAAGGTTTACTGGTTGCGGAAATCGTGGGGGTGGAGCCCCATGGTGACTCAGACCATTTATCAATCTGTTCTGTGTTCGATGGAATAGATACCCATCAAATCGTGTGCGGAGCCTCTAATGTTGTCAAGGGCTTAAAAACTGCTTTTGCGAGAATTGGATGCGTATTGCCGGGGAACAAAGAGATCGGCGCCACCACAATTCGAGGCGTTGAATCATTTGGAATGTTGTGCTCGTGGTCTGAAATAGGCTTGGGTCAGGAGAGCGCTGGTATCATTGCCTTCTCTGAAAAAGCGGAAGTCGGGACTGAGGTGTCGAGTCACCTTGATCTCGATGATATGATCTTGGATATAGATATAACACCTAATCGAGGAGACTGCCTCTCTGTATTGGGTGTGGCAAGAGATCTAAGTGCAATTACGAACACTCCTTTGAAATCGTGGACTGTAGATCCGGTCCCTGCTGAGATAGAGGCTACTTTCCCAATCACTATTACGGAAGCCCAGGCTTGCGAAAACTATGTTGGAAGAGTTGTTTGCAATGTTGATCTCTCTCGTGCAACGCCGGATTGGATGCAAGAGAAACTTCGGCGTTGCGGAGTGCGCTGTATCAACCCCATTGTTGACGTAGTCAACTATGTGATGATTGAGCTTGGACAACCTATGCATGCTTTTGATCGCGATCTACTTACAACAGGGATTAATGTGCGAGGCTCAGTTGAAGGAGAGCAAATTGTTACACTTGATGCGGAGGAAGTGGAGCTTGAATCTGGTTCTCTTGTCATTGCTGATGGGACTGGACCCGTCGCCTTAGCCGGTATCATGGGTGGACTTGATACAGCAGTGACTGCCACTACTACAAATATTTTCCTAGAAAGTGCGTGGTTTGAGCCTATAGCTTTGGCGGTTACTGCACGACACTATCGTTTATCGACAGATGCTTCACGGCGTTATGAAAGAGGGGTTGACCCGCTGGAGCAGGCAAGAGCTATTGAACGAGCGACGAGACTGATATTAGATATATGTGGAGGGAGCCCAGGTCCGACCAAATCTCTCGTATCGGGGGAATCAAATCGCGTCCTTCGACGCATTGAGTTTCCTCCGCTGTCAGTGAATAGACTTTTAGGTACTTCATTAGACAACGATATTATATGCCGTACTTTAGAAAGTTTGGGGATGGTTGTTGAAAAAACTGACAGCCGCTGGATGGTAACCCCACCGTCTTATCGTAGCGATATTACCTTAGGCGCCGACTTAGTAGAAGAGGTAGCGCGGATTGTAGGCTATAACAATATTCCAATTACGCTGCCCACAGGGCAAGCCGCACCCCAAGCTCTTTCAGTGTCAACTATAGTAGAAAGACAAGTACGACAAGTGTTGGTAGGTCGAGGCTTCGGTGAAGTAATTACGTACAGTTTTATCTCTAATGAGCGCGCGTCGCAGTTTAGCCCTGCAGCTGAAAAACTAGTTTTGGCGAATCCAATCTCAGCTGAAATGGATACGATGAGGCCATCTTTACTTCCAGGGCTTCTTGAAACCGCTATTTATAATTTGAATCGCCAGATCAGCGATGTTCAAATTTTTGAAATAGGACTGGTATTTGACGTTAAATCTGGTGAAGTAACGCAACGTCGAATGTTGGGTGGATTGAGTTCGGGCACTTTTTCCGAAGGTTGGTCGGATACATCGCGAGAATTTGATTACTACGATCTAAAAAAAGACATTGAAGTATTACTTGATACTTTAGGGGAAGACGATCCACTGTTCGTGGCAGTAGAATTACATGGTCTTCACAAATATCAGACTGCGACTATTTCTAGTGGAGTGAGGAAGCTAGGCTTAGTTGGAGCATTGGATCCGACACTTTTGAAAGGGGCAGGTATCAGCAAACCAACGTTTTATTTCGAACTATACTTAGATGAGTTTCAGAAAGAAGCACAGCGGCTATACAAACCTGTTTCTAAATACCCCGCGGTGAAGCGCGATTTGAACGTTGTTATCAGAGAAGAAATTGACTCCTTGCAATTACTAGATGTCGTGCGTTCCAGCGCCGGAGATCAGCTGATAGAGTTAGAGTTACTTGACGTATATCGCGGCCAAGGTATTGATTCAAGAAAAAAAAGTGTGACTTTAAGCTTGATTTTTCAGAGTAATTCACGCACCCTAACCTATCAAGAAATTGATGATGCGTGTGACAGGGTGGTCACTAGCATTAAAACTGATTTGGATGGTGCACTTCGAGAGTAGAACTATGACTTTAACGAAAGCAGAAATGGCAGAGAAGTTGTTCGACGATCTTGGGTTGAATAAGCGAGAAGCAAAAGAGCTAGTGGAAGCTTTTTTCGAGGAAGCAAGAAAAACTTTAGTGAGTGGACACCAAGTAAAGTTATCTGGCTTCGGAAATTTTGATATCAGAGACAAGGCAAAACGACCAGGGAGAAACCCTAAAACAGGGGAAGAAATTCCTATTTCAGCGCGGCGAGTAGTGACTTTTCGTCCGGGACAAAAACTAAAAACTAGGGTAGCGTCATATGCTGGAACCATCGAATAACAACGAATTACCTACTATTCCTGGCAAACGGTACTTCACTATCGGTGAGGTAAGTGAGCTGTGCGCGGTAAAACCTCATGTCCTCCGCTATTGGGAGCAAGAGTTCCCTCAGTTGAAACCAGTTAAACGGAGAGGAAATCGACGCTATTACCAGAGGCAGGAAGTAATACTGATAAGACAAATAAGAAGCTTGCTTTATGAAGACGGATTTACGATAGGTGGTGCAAGACAAAAACTATCTGGGGAAGAAATAAAAGCAGATTCTAGTGTTAGCCAACAAATCGTCAAACAACTAAGGCTCGAGCTTGAGGAAGTATTAACGTTATTGAAAGGCTGACGTTAACTATCTTTATTCTTGTTAAAAGTTTTTTTCCTAAGTCCACGTTTAAGTCTGAGAAATATCGGGGCGTAGCGCAGCCTGGTAGCGCACCGGCATGGGGTGCCGGGGGTCGGAAGTTCGAATCTTCTCGCCCCGACCATTTTTCAGCAATAATTATTTCTTATGCTCAATGTGGGGTTTTTTCTCGTTAGAGCATATATTAGGTTTGATTTTTGTGTTTCTTACAGGCGTTCAATATGTGTGGAATTGTCGGGGCGATAGCTCAGCGTGATGTGGCGCCAATATTATTGGAAGGCTTAAAACGCCTTGAATATAGAGGCTATGATTCAGCCGGTATTGCAGTTATAAATAACAAAGGTGTTCTAAAAAGAAATCGTTCTGTGGGAAATGTTGCAAAACTAGAACTTTCTATGGGAACTGATTCTTTTTCTGGCGGCGTCGGTATCGCGCACACACGCTGGGCTACACATGGAAAGCCGACTGTGGATAATGCCCACCCCCATGCATATGAAGATAGTGTGGCAATAGTCCATAACGGAATTATTGAAAATCACGAACTTCTTAGAGAAACGCAGAAAAGTAATGGCTATAGCTTTAGCTCTGATACCGACACAGAAGTGATCGTCAATCAGATCCATCAGTCCTTGAGTGAAAACAACACTTTACTAAACTCGGTGACATCGACTTTATCCATGCTTAAAGGAGCTTATGCCTTAGCTGTTATGGGTCGAGACGAGCCGGATAGACTAATTGTTGCACGACGAGGCAGCCCTATTGTCATCGGATTGGGCGTTAGAGAGAATTTTGTTGCCTCTGATGTACATGCGCTATTAGCGGTTACTCAGAGGTTTATATTTTTAGAAGATGGCGATGTTGCCGAAGTTACACGAGATGATATTGTCGTGTACGACGAAACTGGTTCTAAAGTAGAACGTTCTGAGAAAATAGTGCCGATATCTGCTGATGCTTCTGGTAAGGCTGGCTATAAGCATTTCATGCAGAAAGAGATCTTTGAGCAGGCGACCGCTGTTTCCGAAACTCTAGAAGGTAGAATTGTAGATGGTAATATTGCTGAAGGGGGCTTCGAGCCAGGAGTCCTAGCTGCCATAAGCACAGCTAGATCTATTAGCATAGTAGCTTGTGGTACTAGTTATCACGCTGGTTTGTTAGCTAAATTTTGGTTTGAGGAATATGCCGGAGTAAGGTGTTCAGTAGAAGTTGCGAGCGAGTTTCGTTATAGGCAGCCTGTAGTCTCTGAGCAAGAGCTGTTTATAGCCATTTCTCAATCTGGAGAAACTGCTGACACTCTTGCAGCTATTCGATATGCAAAGGACCTCGGCTATCATTCAACTTTAGCAATTTGTAATGTAGTGGAAAGCTCTTTAGTTAGGGAAGCTTCGCACTCAATAGTGACTAGGGCAGGTCCAGAGATAGGGGTAGCTTCAACAAAAGCATTTACTACTCAGTTAGCCGTGCTGATGATCATTGCCGCTATCCTGACCGAAAATAAGCCTAAGGGGAAAGCTTCAGTCGCAGAATTAGTCTCTCAGCTAGCACATCTGCCCGCCATGATAAATGAAGTGCTAGAACTTGAGGAAAGCATCTACGCATGCGCGTCTGAACTGGCTGATGCGACCCATGCCCTTTATATAGGTCGAGGAGTAATGTATCCCATAGCGATGGAAGGTGCATTAAAGCTTAAAGAAATTTCATACATCCACGCGGAAGCGTATCCTGCGGGCGAGTTGAAACACGGCCCCCTTGCCCTTGTGGATGAGAAAATGCCGGTCATAGCCCTTGCACCAAGTGGTCAGTTAGTTGAGAAGCTGAAATCTAATCTCGAGGAGATTAGTGCGAGAGGGGGGATGATTTTCAGCCTAACTGATAATTTGGCGGGGCTTAGGGCACAACATCGACCGCATGAGATCGTCTTTAATTCGGGCGCGGGTTTCTTGACTCCTATTGTCTATAACGTCGCTCTACAATTGCTTGCCTATCACGTTGCGGTTTTGAAAGGCTCTGACGTAGATCAGCCACGTAATTTAGCTAAGTCAGTGACTGTGGAGTAGTTCTCAAAGGACGCATTATTGAAGTCCAATATTATCTTTCCGTTGATATTACAGTAAGAATATCAAATCTACTTCCAACTCCTCTAACCCAATACCAAGACCTCTTGTAGGTGAAATCCTCGTCCTAACTCAGTTGATGAAGAAGTCCTACAAACTGTCTGTAATCGGTAAGTTTAACTTTTGGCCTATCTACCAGTTAAGTAAAGAACATTTGCTGAGGTTTCGATCCTTTGGAGAAAAGGTGACGTAAACAATGGGCATGGTGGGATAAGCGGAGTGTATCCCTGATACACAGCGCTATTGACCTTTCTGGGAGTGAAAATATGTTAAAATTCATCCGTGTGATGATCAATCTCGTAATCTCGCACTGACGTTCACCTCAGAGTAGTTCGAAACGGAGGGAAGATTGGTAACTCTAGATAAGCGCTTAACAGACCTTCGG
>Ga0233432_10002335_pt1 | contig 17674 bp, 28 predicted proteins | sample SI_122_August201_6_FD_179870 | JGI IMG/M metagenome (GOLD analysis project Ga0233432, IMG submission 179870) | Seawater microbial communities from Saanich Inlet, British Columbia, Canada - SI_122_August2016_10_MG | ecosystem: Environmental > Aquatic > Marine > Inlet | place: Canada: British...
TAGTGCTAATTTTTCAAGTTTATTTCTTTCGCTTTGATTTATTTCTATATTTTTAGTAATTCGTTTGTAAACAACGTCCTTTAAAGAAGAAATTTCGTTAAAAAGTTCTGGTTTAATAAGTCTGTTATAATTTTTCATCTTTCTAAGAACATCATTTTTATCTATACCCGTTGTTAATTTTTTCCTAAAAGATTCTACAATGTCACGGTCTATTTGGGGACAAGTTTCCATAAGTCTATCATATTCATCTCGAGCTGTTTTAATAAAATAATTTATGTCTGGTCTTTCTTCTGGGGATTTTATAAGTTCTATTCTTATACTTCTATGAAACTTATCCCATGATATACTAGCAGTTCTATGACTTTCCGTTAATTCATTAAGTTTTAAAAATTGCGCAACAGTTGTTATAATACCTGCTAAAATATTTACACTTCCTATTATTATAGAACATGTGTCCTGATATTCTACGGGTACTCTTTCTAGAGCAAAATTTGCAGTTCCGGTTAAGGTAGACATTATAATTACAGGTATTGTAAACATATTTCGTTTTGCAGAATACTTTAAATACGATTTGTTATGCATCCATTTATAACAAGCTGCTTTATCTGCCCAGTCTACAAAAATTGTTTCATGATGATTCTCCCATGGTATATATTCTCTTAATGCTTCAGAACTCATTATAATATAATTTAATATTTTATTTAATTATAATAATGACTGAGGCCAACTGTTTTATTGAAATAGAAGATTCTAAAAATGACATATCTAGAATAATTAGTGAAATAGAGGGTAAATGTGAAAATTTAGAATCAATTTACAAACAATATCTAAAACAAGCAACAAAATCTGAAGAATATTTAACGTCTTTAGATACTTTATTTTTCCAAATAAACTTAACAAAAAAGGACACTAGTAATTATAAAAGTTTATTTGAGTTATTTATTTATCAGATGTATGGACAATATTATAAACTTTACATTAAAATAATTCACAATTTATCTAATATAGATACATCAGAAATATTTAAAGACATCTCTTATGAAAAAGAATTTACACCATACAACGATATAAATTTTCAAGAATATTCTTTTGAAGAAATACAAAGTATACATAATCTTATAATTTCCATTCTAAGTTGTATAAACAATTATATTCAAAAACAAAATTTTGAAATAGAAGATGACAACGTACGTGTAAATAAAGGTGTAAGTATAGATACATTAGTATTCGAAAAAACTCATTTTACAAATTTACTTAGGAATGAATATAAACTATTTGATTGTATTCTTAAAAAATATTACGATTACCAAAAGAAAATCTTAAGAAGAATTATGCTTAAATTAAAACTTCTTTATTTTCAGATTGACACGGATATTCAATTCGAAAGTTTTAATTATTCTTCTAGACAATCAGTAACAAAAAATATAGATTCAAAATTCAAAAACATTGTAAAACAAAGAGACTTTGAATATATACTTTTACAGGAATTTAACAATAAACCGGTATTTAACAATAAATCTGTATTTAACTTTAATTCTTTCATTAAGAAATATATAATTAAATTTTTAGCTAAATTTTGTCTAATGTAGATACATTATATTTATCAAAAGACTTTATTGTATGCGGACATAGGTCAGAAATCAGTTCTTTCATAGAATCTGAGTAGTCTTTAATTTCAGACTGAGCATTATATGCCGAACGCAATCTAATAAAGTTCAAAAGATTGTGCAAATCTATACACCAATAAAATTCTGTATACATATTCAATGGTAAACCAATGCGGGCTATTTCTCTTGAAACACCATGATCTACAAGTCTTTTGTACATAGAATACTGTTTTACAGAAATTCTCATATAATCATCAAAAAGTTCTTTTGTATTTTTAGTAGTAATTTCATTGCCAGACATTTGCTTATTAAGTGTACCCTGGTCAAACAGTTTATCTGGAATATAAAATTCAGGATTAAGTACTGAATATCTTCCAGAAATTTCGTTTACATTAGCAGTTCTGTGACGAATCCACTGTCTTTGTACAAAAATTGGGCATTTAATATGAAATTTAAATTTTACCATTTCAAAAGGGCTTGTATGTTTGTGTTTAATTAGAAAATCAATGAGCTTAGCATCTTTTTCTGGAGTTTTAATTCCGTCATTAAAAGAAACTCTTGCAGCCTGTACAATAGCATGATCACACATAAGTTTTTTGCAATTTTTCGGTATAACTCTAGGCATACAATCCACAAGTTTTACAAATCCAGAATTACCAATGTGCTTAATTTTGTTACCAAGAGAAACGAAACCTGAGTTATTACACATACTTATAAATTATAATGGGTCATTTTCTTAAATATATTTATAATTAAACAGGTTTAAGAAAATAACCCATTATAATTTATAACACATGCTTTTCCTAACCGTTGACCCCGTAGATGATCATTATTGGAAGACCCATCCTACATATAATAAAGCATCTAAAAATGGCGATGTCGGGCTTGATATTCCTATGCAACAATCTATTATTATCCCAGCAAATTGTCGCTCATTTAAAATTAATTTGAATTTTAAAGCTAATCCCACACATGGTTATATGCTAGTTCCACGTAGTTCAATTTCAAAAACAACAGTTAGACTTGCAAATTCAATCGGAATTATTGATAAAAAATACAGAGGTGACGTAATGGTAGTTGTAGACAACGTCGGACCAACAGATGTTCTTTTTCAAGAAGGTTGCTGTTATTTTCAGATTGTAGCTTTTGATGGAAATCTTCCTAGATATCAGGTTGATGACGTAGATGTTGTTACCTCTAGAGGTACTGGTGGTTTTGGAAGCACCGGAGCAAATTAATTAAAACTGAATAATTTCTAGTGTATTTTTAGAGGCATTCTGTTCAGATTCTTTTTTCGTATTACCCATGCCAGTCGAATATCTATTTCCATTTATTATAACAATAGATGTAAAAACTTTTTTATGTGCAGGCCCTGTTGTAGAAATTAATTCATATTCTGGATTAATCTGTAGAGACTGTTGACATTTTCTAAGAAGAATGTCTTTATAGTTATTATCTTCTTCTAGAATATTAAAATCTATATGTTCATTTATGAGTCTTAGAACAAAATTTTCAGCGTATTTATACCCTAAATCTGTATGAATAGAACATAGAAACGCTTCAAAGATGTCTTCTAGAATACGATCATTATTTCTCCCATTTATACTTTCAACGTTCTTGCTTATTATTAAAAATTGATTTAGATTGATTTTTTTTGCTAAGTAAGCAAGTGTTTTCCCATTGACAAGTTTTGTTCTAATTCTTGTTAGATAACCTTCTTCTTTATCTGGGTATTTATGAAAAATAAATTTAGCTATTATTAAATTCAAGACTGAATCTCCTAAAAATTCAAACCTTTCATATGAAGAATTTAGATTTTCATCTGTTAAAAAACGTAGAACACTCTTATGAATAAAAGCTTTTTGATAGGACAAAACATTAATAGGATTGAAACCAGTAATCTTATTAATGTCTTCTCTTGTTATACATTTGTTCATTTCATTAAAAGAGGAAAACATGTTATTTATAAATTATAATCTAAGATTTATTTAAGTTGATTATTTTTCTGCAAAATTAAAAATAAAATCATCTTTCGTTTCGCTACATACTTTTATCAAATCTTGTACTTTTAAAAGACTAGAATGCGCAACGTAAGTGTCGGTGTAATTTTCTGGAACTGTTGCTACTATACAAGCTGTATAAAATGTTTCGTCTAGATTTGTATTTTCTTTGGATATGTAAAAACTATGATTCTTTCTTTTATAAATTTTTGTAGTACAGGAAAAATCATCTGATACATAAACATTAGATTGTTTTTTAGTTTCAGCTGTTATCATTACATCATACGGTCCGTTTTTACAGCATATTATAATTGAGTCTACTATTTTTTCGGGTTCATTTTTAAGTTTTTCACTATATTTTTCAGATGTTTCGTCCCATGTAGAACAATTGTTTAAAAGACATTCAATTTTATCATAGTTTTCTTTGTGAAAAATGTGTTTTGCAAAATCAAACTCACTGGAATATTTTCCAAGTGTAAACTTAATTGTTATAAATTTAATACATTTATAACGTTTTATGAAGTCCCCAACTCGTGTTATTATATTCTCTAAGTTAGACATTTAGTATAAAATATATCATTTCTTTTAATCATTTTATTACATAAACTAAGCCGTAAATGTATTTAAAGAAAAGTAACATTATTAATTATAAAAATGTCAACCACCGAGGAGCCAGTTGCAACCACCACCGAAAAGTTCGATCTTCTTATTAAGGATTTCAATACTCTTATGGATACACACAAGAGTCTTAGCGCTCGTATGAAGGTTCTTCAGAAGGAAGTTAATAAGTCCGCGCGCTCGAAGCGTGCCCGTAAGTCTCCTGTTGCAGACGCAGACCCGGATGCACCAAAGCGTCCTTCTGCTCTACAGAAGCCAGTTGCCATTTCCAACGAACTTTGCAAGTTTCTAGGTTTTGAGCCAGATACTGAACACTCTCGTCAGGAAGTTACGGCAACTATTAACGCATTCATCAAGGATAACAATCTTCAGAATCCAGAAAATCGCCGATTTATTCTTCTAGAGGGCTCAGATGCAGCGGCACGTCTAAAGACGCTTCTTCGTGACCCAGACCAGCCTGTAACTTTCTTTAACATTCAGCGTTATCTAAAGCCTCATTATCCTATGTCCGAGAAGGACAAGAAGGCTCTAGCTGAACCAACACCGGAGCCTGTTAAGACTGTAGTTCCTGATGCAGACACGGTCGAGGACTCCCCAAAGGAACCGGTAAAGCCACCTGCAAAGAAGCGTGTAGTTCGCAATCCAAAGGGTGCAGTAGCCTAAAAAGTGCAATAAGTAAAGTTTGTAAAAAGTACAGAGGTAGTAAGTTTAATTATATTTTAGCTATGTATTATCAAGCAAATTTTCTAAGACTGGGTGAGAAAAAGGCAATTGTGTATGCAAATAAATACATTAATAATTTGCAACTAGGATGTAATTACGTAGACCAGAAACAAGTCAATAATTTTTGTCCAGATATAGTTAAAAATAATTTTATAGTACCTGATTTTTTTAAAAATATGATTAAGAACATTGATTAAACAATAAAGAGCCCATGTGGCGCAATTGGATAGCGCATAGGACTTCTAATCCTGAGGTTCGGGGTTCGAGCCCCCGCATGGGCTCTTTATTGTTAATGTTTTTAAATATTTACATATATCAAATATGAAATTTTTAGCTTACATTTTATTAATTTCTTACTTGATATATGTCATTTTTGGTGACTCTATTTATACAAAATTGATATTTGGAGAGCACATTACATATCCTCCTGTTATCACTGAAATAATAAAACGTTCAGTATTTTTATCATATATAAGCATGTTATTGATAGCTTTTTTCATATTAAATAAAAATAAATTTATGTGGAACATAGCTTTTACTTTTTCAATGTTTAGTCTAATTGGATTTATAATAAAACACTATGGAAAAAAGTTAATACTACCACCCAACGGTAATTATTACCTAAGCGGAATTATAGCTCATATTACATTTATGATTCCTCTTTTATTTTACCCAAAATACTACAACTTCGCTATTAATATCAAAGTTATTTCATTCTTAGCATTTTATATTATTTTAGCTAAAGAATTGAATATTTACATCTATTAATTATCTCATACATGCAAATCCATTTTTACAATACCACTTATTGATACCAATGTATTCGCAAAAAAGATGTATAAGAACACCTGTTACAAAAAGTGTAATTTCCATTGTATAAAATTTATTCCAAGTGCTACAAACCTTGGGTAAATCAACCTTAAAAAGAGGACCTATTAAAAATCCTGCTATATTACCAAAAATAATAGTCATTACACCAACAACAACGGCCTCAACGATTAAGTCGTACATTTAAGATAAGTAAAATGTTTTTTTACAAAGTTAATTAAAAATATTTACTTATCTTAAATGTCAAAGCAACTAACGGCATTGCTTCTTAAAAAGAAAGTAGACAGTATCAAAAATGTAAAAGACCGCCGTCAATATCTTATAAACTGTCTTGATAAACAGGGTTTTATTAAAGAAGAAATTAAAACTGGGCCTATTGAAGCTCCGCAACATGATACTTGTAAATTATGTAAATCGAGTTCATTAATTTATTCGAATCATGAAAAGATATGTCAAATTTGTGGAGCATCAGAAGCTTCTTCTACTATAAATCCATTCAAAAGTTATAAACAAGACCTTAATTTTTCAAAGAGTACTTTTATAGAACCTGGTACTACATTTGTAACGATAGTTAAAGATGGAAAAGAAATTAAAAGAGACCTTTCTAAATTGAATACATGGTCTAATAGCGACCCAGAAGAACTTAAAATGAGTAACAATCTAAAAAAAATGAATGAAATTTTAGACGGATTATCATCTAAATACAATCCTATTATATTTGATAGAATTAGAAATGAAATTTTATCAATGTGGTACAATGTAATCAAAATTAAACCAGATGTCCGCGGAAAAGAAAAACAAGCTTTAGCTCTTTGGTGTATTTATTACCCAATGGTATACAATAAATTACAGATAAACATTCAAAAACTGGTATCAATGTTTGACATACAAATAGGAGAAGCTTATTCTTATAATTTTATTCTTAAAGACATTTTTAACGGAACAGGGTTTGAAAAATATATATCAATACCAATTGGTTCGTCTAGTGACATGGACATACCCGAAGGTATAACAAAAAAACTAAATAAGATTAAACGTGACCTAAAAGACTACCTAAGTAGCCCATTAAAAGATAAGGAATTATACGGAATAATTTATTACATAGCTAAACAAACAAATGACAAAAAATTCACTCTTGTTTACTTATCGGAGAAATCTGGATTATCAACTGTTCTAATTTCGGCAGAGGCTTCTAAAATAGCTACATTCTATAAAAAGAACCCTACGTTATTATCTAAAATTTTTTAAACATAAATTTTCTTAAATATTTGATTTGCCACTGCATCGTAGTACACATTATTATAAGTTTTTGAAAAAATAGTAGAACAGATATCTTCAAAAAGTTCATGTTGATATTCACTCATATAATATTTTTTTGAACCGGTATATTTTGAAGGAGACTTGAATATCTCGAGGAGTTCAAATGAAGATATATTCTTGATACCATAAAATTCTGGTTCATGGGCGATATGCTCCTTGAATTTTGAGATACTTATGAGCTGACTATTTTCTCTGAGTTCCTCGATGATTTCATCAGAGAAGTCTGCGTATGTATCGGAATTGTCACTGTCGTAATCCATGACTATAGCACTGTATTATACATTCACATTTTTAAATTGTTTATTTTTTAGTAATTTTTGAGTATAAAGGAAGTTATAGTATCCATATTCTCACAATGAAAAGTATCTCTGTGGTAAATATTAACGCTGTGGTTATACGCCCTTAATAAATCATAACAATAATTTTGAAACATAGGATTATAGATGTCGTCTTTTTTAGACTGTAATACTTGAAAATTTTGTTTTTTACAAGACGTGTATTTGTAATATGTGTGTAAAAAAATAGTATCTATACATTTAACAGATTTTAAAGTTATATTTAATCTAAGAGCTGCATTTATACAAATTGTACCACCCTGTGATAGACCTATTAATGTTATAAATTTTGGATCTATTATTTTACTTTCTTTTTTAATTAAATCAGCTATTATATTTGTATTATTTTCAAACTCTACTAAATTTATTATATCATGTTTTATAAGATTGTCATACCTTGTAAAATAATTATACCACGATATGCAATTTTTTTCAATACCGTCTGGCCAAGATATGTCCATTTTATTAGCGATAGGAATTACAAATTTAATACCTACTTTCTTTTTTTTAATCTTATTGATTATATACATTATGTCAGGAATTTGTTGTTTTAAACCGTGAAGTATTATAATGGTCTGATAATGTGTATATTCTGGTTTTATAGTTTTAATTTCCATTATCAGTTCTCCTTATAGTAATATATTATATTTTCTTCAGATAGATTTAAAATTTCTAATTCAAAAGGAACTTCTATAGAATATATATAATCTTTTTTCATTAATGTACTATAATTTGTCGTATTTATGAATAAATTATAATCATTTTTGATATAAATTTTCCCAGATTTATGTTGTATTTTTTTGTCACAATTTATAGAGTATTCATCTAATGATTGCGTGTTAACTCTTTTCTTAAAATTTACATCCTTTTTCTCTCTAATTTCTGAAACTGGAATAATATTTTTAATAAGCAAATAAGATTCTAAAATTAAAATAGATATAATTATAATCATAATTACATACATTCAATTTACAATTATAATTACAAATTTTATTTTTAGTTATTTTTAACCTTAAAAATTACATAAATTTAATTAACTTAAAGACAATTTGTATATAATATTATCAAAGAAAACGCAATGGCCCACTCGATTGTACTACCGAATGAATTTGATAATGATGCGATTAACTTTTTGCCACCCAAGCAGAATAAACTAGGTGGGCAGAGTGTTCTTGTAAACTACAACACTGGCGAAAGTGAACGCGGCGGTGCATTTATTCTACAGACCTGCCGTATCCGCATTCCATTTGGTGTTGATTCTTCTAAGCCTGAAAATGGAGGACCCGTAAAGTATCACATTTCAGTGTCGATGGCAAACGATGAAACTCAGAACGAACAGTTGGTACAGTTTACAAAGAATATTCGCTCAATCGACGCAAAGGCAAAGCTGCATCCTCAGGAAAACACTACATGGTTTGGAAAGAAGCTAAGCGGTGAACTTGTGAATGAGTTTTACAAGTCTGCTGAGAAGTTTCCAAAGGACCCAAAGTGGCCTTCTACTCTAAAGGTTAAGCTTCCTTTTGATAAGAATGGAACTCCACAGTTTGTTCTTTACGATGAGAATAAGAAGCCAATTGAAATCGTAGACTCTGATGGAAATGTAAATACTACTGCTATTCCCAAGGGTAGCGAAGCTGTATGTCTTGTTCAGTCCACTGGTGTGTGGTTTGTAGGCAAGACGCAGTACGGAGTAGGTTATAAGCTACTCCAGGCAAAGATTTATAAGAGTAATAAGTTGTCTGGATACGCTATTGTAGACTCTGAAGACGAAGCCGAAGCCGAAGATGTCGAGTAAATGATTTAAAGAATTAATCAATTCATAATTAAGATGGACGATATTGAACATTCACAGTTTATTCAAAATATAATGGACAATCCAGAAATATTCAAAAAAATTTTACTAGCAGATAAAGCCTTGTCTAATATGATTAATGATATGATTAAAAACACAAAATAAACATGTTCTCTTCGGAGAACCAAAAAATACGTTAATTAAATAATTTTGTAGCTTAAATGGCAAAGTGTCTATGCATACACATAGAAGATGTTGGTTCGAATTCCAACCGAAAGTATTTAATTAATATACTCCTCCATAGCTCAGTTGGTTAGAGCGTGCGGCTGTTAACCGCAAGGCCACCGGTTCGAACCCGGTTGGAGGAGTATATTAATTATACTTAGCACCTTAGCTCAGAGGAATAGAGCGTCGGGCTCATAACCCGAAGGTCCCAGGATCAAAACCTGGAGGTGCTAAAAATAATTAAATAAAATATAATATATTGTAATGTTTTATTATACAGGACTTAGTTATTACTATTATTATTCTGGATTTCAATTATAATACAATTAAGCTTCCATAGTCTAGCGGTTATGACAGTAGACTTTGAATCTACTGACCTCGGTTCGAATCCGAGTGGAAGCTTAATTGTATTCAAAATTAAAATATATACTACTTATAATGCAGATAATTACACAGATTTCAATTTTTTTAATCGTTCTTATGTTTATAATATCTGGGTTTGATAAAACAGTGTCCCTAGGGACTTCAGAAATGTCTCGTTTCTCTATTAAGACTGGTCTGTCAAGTGACATTTCACAGATTATAGTTTTAGCAGCTGGTATTTACGAACTTGTAGCATCAGGAATGATTCTATATGGTACTTTCAACAAAGACCTTAAACTAGCTTCTATTGGCAGTTATATGCTAATTTTATTCACTATACTAGCTACATTAGTATTTTATACAATGCCATTGAAGTATAAACCATTCTTATCAAACTTAAGTGTTATAGCAGGTCTTTATCTCATGCTTAATGTATGTTTCTTTAAGAGTGAAACACTCGCTTAATACAGAACTTATTTATATACTTTGCACAATTACAACATGGCTTAGAATTTAAACATTCCCCTGTACTATTAACTCTAATTACGATGAGTTCGCACTTCTTAAGTTCTTCGGCACTAATTTTCTTAAGTGCGTCATTGATGGCGCTTACTTCTGCGTGCAACGAGACCTTATCATAGCAATTAGAATTAATATATGTATTATAACCCTTTCCAATTATCTTACCACGGTAAACTACAATAGAGCCGTGATTAAAATTCATATCAGACTTTAAAGCCTGCTTGTAAACCTCGTCAAAAAACAGTCGCTTAATCATTTTGATTATAAATGTATTTTATTTTTTAAATACTTTATTTTTTTGTAATTATTTTGTTATACCAAAAGCGCTTGATATTTTATATTCTTGTCCATATGACATTAATCCTAAGACATCGGGTGCTGCTTCGCTGCCGCTAAAAATAAGATAAATTATAAAGATAAATAATAAAGCTGCGCCTATATAATATATATAATCTAGAAAATTACCACCTGTGTTTTCTTCCTTTTCAGCCATTTAGTTATATATAAATATTTTTTTTAATTATAATTTACACATATACTAATTGTTACATTACTAATTGTTACATTACTAGATAAAGCAAGTAAAGGGCAACTAGGAGTAATACAACATACATTAAAATCTCACCCATGCTCATACCGTGTGCGGCAGTGTCCTCAGATTTCGAATGCGCAGTGACATCTTTGCTACTCTCAACTGCTTTCTTAGCGGTTTCTTTATCACCCGAAGCCGACGCTTTCTGGGCTACTTTAGCGGTAAGAACATGGTGATTTTCTACTGCTTTTTTGGCAACAATTTCACTAGATTTAACAGCGGTTGCCGATACTTCCTTAGCTTCTACTGGTTGTTTATCTTTGTTTACTAACATCATGGCTTTTTTGTGATGAGCATCTACATGCGCAGACGCTGCGTCCATTGAATTTGTTAGGGTTTTGTGAGAATCTGTCATCATTTATATTAATGATAATATTTTTTTAATATAAAAATTGCATATTTTTAATTATATTAAAATTTGGTTAATTTATAAATTAAAAATGGCGTTTCGAAGAGAAGTGTTTAAAAAGAAAGCTGCGCAGTTTATGAATATAGACGAGAGCAATGTTATAATTTTAAATATGGAAAAAGGTGTCTTTAATAACGCAATAGAATTTTGTAAAGAAAAAGGATATCAATTGAAGTGGTCAGAGACCAATTTTACACGTAATTATTCTGTAAATGCTAGAAAGATACTTGCAAATATAAGTTATACAACTAACGCACCAGTTTTAAGAGAAAAAATAAAGGATGGTTTTATAGACTCTTATAAATTAGCTAAAATGTCGAGAGAAGAATTAAACCCTGAGGTATGGGAATCTCTAAAGGCTAAGACATTAAATCAAGCAATAGTAAAACAAGAGGTACAGGAAGATGGAATGTTTAAATGTAATAGATGTAAATCAATGAAAACAGTTTATTATCAGATGCAGACAAGAAGCGCAGATGAGTCAATGACTACTTATGTTACGTGTACAAACTGCAATCTTAAGTGGAAATGCTAATTAATTAAATTTTAAAATATAAGTATTTAATTAAATGGAGTCTGAGATTGCGTCCGCATTACTATTTGAATGCGGTATTTGTATGGATAATAAACCAATTGAGTGTGTAAATTTTCTTCCTTGTATACATTTTATTTGTACAAACTGTCATGACAAACTTATTAAAAATGAATGTCCTTTTTGTAGAAATATAATATCACCTGAAAAGGAAGAAGACTCATTTGATGAAGCTGAGAACGAATATAATGACATTGAGTTTGAAATGTTGGTTATAGAAGAAGATAGACGTCCGAAAAGGAAAAGTAAAAAATTCAAGAGGCAAGAAAAAAGGATAATGAAACTAATGAATAATAACAAAGAAGTATTTGTTATAATTAATCACAATACTTTTAGAGTATTATCTAATATTCAAGACTCTTAGGAGTCACAAAAAGTTTTGCATCTTTTAACTTTTGGAGGTCTTTCATTTGTAGAAGAAAAGCTTCGTTTCATCACAAGCGGTGTTACTGGGTTTATATCTACAATTCCTTCGGGAATATATTGACTACCTTCTCTGCCACTAGACATAGTTCTAGAAGCTATTCTCAAAGCCTCGTGTATATTTCCAGAACAATCTACACTCTGTGTAGTATGTGAATTAACTTCATTATTAGTAACGCATGAGATGTCAGCCCCAATAAAAACCATTTTAAGTGTATATTTATTATCTATCAGCTTCTTCTTTTCATTAAGTGTATCAATTGTATAATTTTTACTAGAATTTTCATGTCCATCTGTTATCACAGTAAGTGTAATATTTGTATATTTATCATTAGTAAGAATCATATCATAAACTTCACCCACTGCGTCTAGCAAAGCAGTTGTACCCTTTGTTATTATATCTGATTCTTTAATTTCAGATACATTTGGAAACGTTTCTTCCATAAAAATTTCAACTACATCATTAAATGTTATAACAGTAAGCAAATTTGTAGATTTTTCTTGTTTTTGTTCAGATACTAAATCATTAAACCCGTTTATAAGGTCTTTTTTATTATGAAACATAGAACCAGATTTATCCAATACTAGAATATCCCAATAAGACATTTATAGTTAAAAATGAAATATAGCTTTAAATATAATTGTAAAAATATATTATGTCATCGTTTGTTAAATTAAAATTTATCATATTTATAATAAATCTATAAGTAATTGGTAAGTTTATAGTTCTCTTACAATTATTCATATAATAGTAACAAACTCCTCCGTCTACTTCTCTGTGTGTGGGTATTATAAAAGGTATATCTGTTGTTTTAATTAATAGAGTTTTGAGCTCCTTTTTATCGCGCACAGTTCTTTCTATACAGCTGCCAAATTTTGACATTGTAACAATTGTAATATTAGGTACAAAACTAATCTCTTTTACTAACATGCTTATAAAGTTATTTTTCATATCTGATAATTTGCTGTTATATTTTCTACTATTCAATGCAAAATTATACACTTTGTGTATATCAATGTAATTTGAAACAATCGCTAAACATCCAGAAGATGCACAATAGTACTTTTCATTCTCCACTTTATTTCTTCTAAGTTTTGATATCGAATACCAAAATCCAGAAAATCCTCCGGGTGGTACGGATAAACATTCTTGTTTCGGTGAACCCGGATTTATAATAAACAAACAAGCAAAAATTATAAATCCAAATGCGTATTTTACATTCATTATTTATTAATAGTTTTATGCTTTAAATTGTATATTAAAATATAAATCTATTTTTAAGTATGTCTTATATAACTAGACACCTTGTAAATGGTAAATTTGGTTATAAAGGAGCTACAAAAGAGGACATTCCAAGGGTTAAAAATTTAAAAATACCTCCTATGTGGACAAATGTTAAAATAGATAAATCTAGCAAAGCTAAAATTCAAGCTACGGGTTATGATTCTAAAGGTAGAAAACAATATATATACAATAAAGACTTCGTAGAAAAGTCTAAAAAGACTAAATTTAATAAAATGAAGACATTTGACTATAATAAATATTCAAGAATAATTAAACATTATATAGCTAAAAAAGACCTTTCTAGAGATTGTGTAATAGCAAATGTAATTAAACTCATGGAAGACTTGTGTATACGTGTAGGAAATGATAGTTACAAAAAAGAAAATGGAACACATGGAATAACTACGTTGTTAAAATCTCATTTTAAAAACAATACGTTATCTTTTATAGGTAAAAAAGGTATCTTACATAACAAAATAATAAGTAATCACGACAGTATATGCTTTATAAACAGGGTTCTTAGAATACGAGGTCCATATTTATTTTATGATAAAAATTCTAGCAGAATACATTCTACAGATTTGAATGACTTCTTAAAAACAAAAGTTCAAACTAATATAACTTGTAAAGACATTAGAACTTACTGTGCAAACAAGATATTTACAAAATTTATGGATGGCATTAAAAAAGGAGATACAGAAAAAGAAAGAAAAACTAATGTATTAAAGGGAATAGATTACACATCAAACGAGCTTGGAAATACTAGAAAGGTTTGTAAAGATTCTTATTTATGCCCCAGTATAATTAATAAATATATTTAAAAGATTGTATTAATTACATAATATTATGATTTTTACATTTACAGTTCCATTTGTTCTTTCATTCCGCGGACCTTATTGGTATAATCCAACTATACATAATCTAGGAAATACAGGATTTCTAGGAAACATACACGCTTTGGCAAGTCCTGTTATTACAAAGTTTATAGATGAAAAAGCTTACTATGGTCTTAATATTAGAAAACAAGTGTATGACGAAATAGATGGAAAAGTAGTAGACATTTGCTGTGGTACAGGTTTTTCTACAAAACCTGGAAATACAGGAGTAGATACGTCTTTGCCAATGATTAGATGCGCAAATCTATTCAACCCAGGGAGTAATTATGTTTTTGGAAATGCCGAAACATTTGGAGAAAATAATGAATATGATGTTGTAACATGTATGTTTGCATTTCACGAGATACCACAAGAGGGTCAAATTAATATAATCAAGAACTCTCTTAGAATTTCAAAGGGAAAAGTTATTTTTGTAGACATCTGCACAGACTATAAACCATCTAAACTTATGATTTCTGGAGAACCCTATACTCTTGATTATCTTAACAATGCAGATGATTTATTTGAAAGATTTTCATTTGAAAAAAAAAATTTAGTCAAAGGTCATGTTGATATGTGGTATTATACAAAGAACTATTTAACTAAAGTATCGTAACTAATTAAATCATGGGAAATAAATCCATTTTTCTCTTCAAATTCTAAAATATTAGTATTACCTACGCTTTTATACAAAAAAGGTAAATTAACCACAAAATCATTCTCTGTTATATAATTAATAGTTTTATTCCAAAGACCTTGTGATTTGTAGTAGTCTCTAAATTTGCTAGTTCCTATTTTTGGGACACCAAATGTATAGACTGCTTCTACTGTCTTATTAATATTTACTAATTTAGATGCACATAATATTGCACAGCTACCTCCAAGACTATGTCCCCCGAGAATAAAATTATCATGTTTAGTTATAAATTCATCTACAGTATTTATTAAATAATTTGTTCTTGTTGCAAATCCAGAATGAACTCTTCCGCCCAATCTTGATTTTTTATTTTCAGGTGGCCAGAATGTCGGTAATATATTAAAATCGTGTACAAATAGGTCTTTTAAATTTTGAGTACCAGCAAATGCTATAATAGGAGGTCTATTAATTTTAGGCTCTATACATATAATTCCATTAGTTTGAGCTAAAAGTACATTTGTTATTATTTTTTCAATTTTCATAATTTCCTAACATTATACCATATTATTAATGTTAATTAAAATCTTTAATATTAATAAATGGTTAATAAATTGGAAAAGGGTTATTCTATTGTCATAGAAGATGTTATAGAAAACGTATTTATAACTCTTGCACTTGCTTTTTTCTTCGAAAATAGAGTTCCAACGCTTAAAAAAGCTTTAATTATAACTTTAGTTACAATATTTTATTGGATAATAATATATAATTTTTTTAGACCTCTTTATTCTTGAACAACTTTTTTTATGTAAACATTTTCACCTGACATCGCAAAGTTAATAAGCTCTGCAGGACTAAAGACATTTTCATTTAGTTTTAAGCTATCGCTTAATAGCTTATTAAAATAGTTATAATATATTTCCCGTACAGTTTCGCCTGATGCATTTCCTAAAATTATATGATGGTCAATTCTACCCGGTCTGACGAGAGCTGGGTCTAATTTTTCATAGTGATTACTTGATATTATCAATATTCTACCTGGAGTTTCGTTTATACCATCTATGATATTAAGAATATCTGAAAGAGTTAAAGTTTTATCAGTATTTGAGTCTTTTAAGAAATTTTTAATTTTTTTAGAATTTACAGATTTTATGTCTATTTCATTGTCAGAATCTGAATCAGAATCTTGTTTTCTTTTCTTAACTATATCACCCATACAATCTATATCTTCTATAAGAATTATCTTATCTTCAAATTTAATGCTATTTTTTGGATTATCTTGAGTATATGTTGATTCAAAAAATATCTGATAAAGTTCTTCTACATTATTTATTTTATTCAAAGGGATAACTATTATGTGTCTTTTAAGATGATTAGCTATACTTTTAATTATAGACGTTTTTCCAGTACCCGGTGGTCCGGAAAGCGCTATTCCAAGAGTATGAGAATTACCATATTTTTCGTAATAACTCTTATTGTTATTAAAAAAGTTTATTTTATTTAAAAGCTCTGATTTCTGATTAAAGAATAAATTATTAAAAGTTCTATTAGATGTAAATTCGTATTCTTTCCAATTAATAGTATCGTAGTTTCCTCTATTTGTACCCATTTTGTTCAGCATATAAATGAATCTTTTGTTTTTACGATAATTATCTCTTTTTGTTTCGTATGTTGACTTTATATCTTCTATAAAATTCTTAATTTCAAGCAATGATTTAGTGTATGAAAAAATTTCAATAGTGATTATTTCAGACTCAAACTTTTTATTATCTTTTTCCTCAAGGTCGTTATACATATCTATTTTACAATAAATGTCATCTGTTAGATGAAATTTATCTATTTGATTAACTACAAATACATTAGTTTCTATAGTAGCTCTTTCATCTGAATCTATATTATAATCATAATCAAAAGTAGAAATCTCTTTTATACAATTTATATATTTGTAGTCTGTTTCTCCTATATATTCCCATACAGCTTTAAACCTCGTAGAAAACAAATCTGTATAAAATGTTTTAAACTCAGATTTAAGTCTTTTCCCTTCGATTGTAACTGTATTTTTTTTGAAATATAGACTAAACAAATCCTTTGATACTATTCTTGATATATATTTCATATTTCTACTCATAAATGTAAATAAAATAAGAATAACCGCAAACATTGTATTAGTTTTAGAAGCGCCAGTATTAGAAGATATCATATGCAATTGCATTAATGATAATATATCTTCCTGCATGAATCTCATTATTTTAATCAAAAATGTCTTTTTATAGATTTAATAAAATATTGAATATAATTAAATGATAAAGGTACTGAAATTTAAGAAATTAAAAGGAGGTAAGAAAAAATACGAAATTACATTCGAAAAAAATGGCAAGACGTACGTTCGTAAATTCGGCGCACAAGGGATGTCAGACTTTACAATCCATAAGGACCGTGAGCGAAGAGAAAGATACATCTCTCGTCATAAGAAAGATTTGCGCACAAACGATCCAATGAAGCCCGGATATCTTAGTATGTACATACTTTGG
>Ga0233432_10002339_pt1 | contig 17662 bp, 17 predicted proteins | sample SI_122_August201_6_FD_179870 | JGI IMG/M metagenome (GOLD analysis project Ga0233432, IMG submission 179870) | Seawater microbial communities from Saanich Inlet, British Columbia, Canada - SI_122_August2016_10_MG | ecosystem: Environmental > Aquatic > Marine > Inlet | place: Canada: British...
CAACTGGAGAAGTATCTTCTCAGGAAGTACTTAAAGAGTTCCCAGATCGAGATTGGATAGTTACACGTATTATGTGGTTAAGGGGACTTGAGCCTGGCAAGAACTTGGATGGAAAGGTGGATACAAAGGCCCGATATATTTATATTCACGGTACACCGTATGAAGAGTTTTTAGGTAAGCCTAACTCAAAGGGCTGTATCCAGATGGGGAATCGAAACATCGTTGAGTTGTTCAATATAGTTGGGGTAGGAACAAAAGTGATGATTGAAGAATGATTTACTGTCTGACAAGCAAGTTAGGCATTGTTCACTTAGCATTGTCAAAAAGAAAGAGTTTCGCGTGGGAAAATTAGAGTCAATTTTTACCCGTGTTATCACAGCTTTTATTGTAACCATCTGTGTTGTAACCATAGTCTTTTTTTTTATTCACTTAATTCCCGGGGATCCTATCGTAGCTATTCTAGGGGAGCAGGCGGCGTTGCAAGATGTCGAGCAATTAAGGACGCAACTGGGCTTAGACCTTCCTTTAGCTTCTCAGTGGATTGAATTCATTACAGATCTGGTGGTTGGAGATCTAGGTTTCTCTTTTTACTATCATTCACCTGTCGCACCTATCATCGCTAAAAGTACTGTCATGACATTTTATCTTGCCGGCGCTGCTTTTATTATTGCGACTAGCATGGGAATTTCTCTGGGTATTGTGGCCGCTTTATATCAAGAAAAAGTGTGGGACCGATTAGCTGTTTTTGCCGCGCTCGTTAGCATGTCTATTCCAAATTTCGTATTTGGACCTATCTTAATTATAGTATTTGCAGTTAAGCTTCAATGGCTTCCGATTGGGGCTTCAGAGGGGGTCTTATCTATAGTTTTGCCTGCTTTAGCTTTAGGACTGTCTTTAGCCGCCCTGACTATGCGCATGACTCGTGCCGCCATGATTGAGGTTCTTAGGGAGCCCTACATTCTTGCCATTAGAGCTAAAGGCTTGTCTCAATCGAGAATTATGTTGGCGCACGTTTTTCGTAACGCTCTGCTTCCCGTTGTCACAACATTAGGTTTACAGCTTGGCATGTTATTGGGTGGTGCCGTTATTACAGAAGCGATTTTCAGTTGGCCAGGATTAGGATCTTTAGTTATCGAGTCTATTTCCAGAAGAGACTACCCGATGGTGCAGGCTTCTGTTTTAGTAATAGCAGTCAGCTACATTATTATTAATATGCTGACCGACATTTTATATAAAGTACTAGACCCACGCGTGGATCTAGGCTTGTGAAGAAATCAACTTTTTTCCTGATCTTTTCTATGGTTCTTTGGTCAGTTGTTTTGATCTTTTCATCATGGGATCAATCCATCCTAAATACTATTGATTTGGAAAAAATTCTTATGCCCCCAAATAGTGAGAGTCTTTTCGGGTCTGATGATTTAGGAAGAAGTATTGGGCCTAGAATAGTATCGGGTGCTCGACTATCACTTTTTGTTGTCATAATCGTGCTCACTGTTACAAGTGTTTTTGGAACGCTAATAGGTATTCTCTCTGGCTTAGTTGGCGGAAAATTCGATTCGATTGTAATGCGCGTTATTGATATTTTTCTTTCTTTCCCCGGCATACTGTTAGCAATCAGTTTGGCTGGAATCTTGGGTGGAGGCTTGCATAACGTTGTCCTAGCATTGTCTGCGGTCGGTTGGGTAGGGTTTGCCCGATTATCTCGGGCACAAACTTTAAGAGTTAAGCAATTAGATCATATTTTAGTTGCCCAACTTTTGGGAACGACCACGCCAAAAATTATTATATTACATGTCTTGCCGCTTATTGTGAGTCCAATGCTAGTCGAACTCACATACTCGGCTGCCAGTGTTATTCTTTCGGAAGCTGGTCTGTCTTTTTTAGGTATTGGAGTCTCTTCGCCCACAGCCTCGCTTGGTTCAATGGTTAGAGACGGCTCTTTTTATCTAATGACAGCGCCACACTATGTTATTTTGACAGGGATGGCCTTGATGAGCCTTGTGTTGCTCATCAATGTTGCGGGAGATAAGCTTCAGGAGAAATTAGCCGAGGGCTATTCTCGCAATATAAATTAATGTAACCATTGAATAGTTAGATAATGATGCATCTAAAAACAGATTGAGTGACATATGCTTGGACCTTTGGTTATAGATATACAAGGCACATCTATCAGCCTCGAAGATAGGGAGCTATTGCTGCATCCGCTAGTAGGAGGGGTTATATTATTTGCTCGGAACTATTTGGAAGTAGGGCAGTTAGATAGCTTATGTAGACAGATTAAACACTTGCGTAGCCCGAGCCTGTTAGTAATGGTTGATCAGGAAGGAGGTCGTGTTCAACGATTTAAAAATGGATTCACTCTACTTCCTGCATTGGGCATACTTGGTAAAATATACGATATTGATTCATGCGAGGCTCTAAGTCTCACCAGAGATTGTGCGTGGATGATGTCTAGTGAATTACTTGCAGCAGGAGTGGACTTAAGTTTGGCTCCGGTGTTAGATATCAATGGTGCTGAAAGCGAGGTGATCGGAAGCAGGGCTTTCCATGCCGACAGTGCTGTCGTTTCTGATCTTGCCCTTGCATATATTGAGGCGATGCATCGATGTGGCATGCGGTCTGTAGCGAAACATTTTCCTGGACATGGTTCCGTCGTTGCTGACTCACATAAAGAGTTACCAGTAGATTTCAGAGAGCTAAAGGAAATAGAGAATAATGATTTGATTCCTTTCGTCGATGTCGCTAAAGCAGGATTAGCTGCAGTAATGATGGCTCACGTTTCTTATCCTAAAATAGATAAACTACCAGCAGGATATTCGAAAGTCTGGATATCTAGTATTCTGAAATCAGATTATGGATTCTCTGGGCTAGTAATGAGTGATGATTTGACTATGACAGGTGCGGCGACCTATGACTCATATATAGACAGAGCCCATGCCTCATTTTCTGCTGGCTGTGATTCGCTACTAATATGCAATAATCGTTCAGCAGTAGAAGATTTACTGAGTGTGAATACTAGTGTGTTTGATGAGTTTGAGCTGAAAAATTTGGAGCTACTCAGAGGGGTTTCGGTCAATAGGGAACTTAGAGTTCTACAATCGAGTGAAAAATGGCATCGTATACGAGCCCGAATTGCCGCGCTCGAATCAGGCCATTACGCTCATTAGTGATGTGAATTGAGTATATCTTGTCTGTACCTTAAGATAGCCAAATATTTTTGAAACTCGATTGCGTACTAAATAACTACTATGGAAAAACTGAAGGGAAGCATAATGATTGAGCAGGTTTTTGACTTTCTTACAGCGGAATCGTGGATTGTCCAGATTTTTATTGTAATTCTAGCAGCGTTGTCTTTAGACCTCTTTCAGCGCAGATTATGCAATCGACTGCATGCTGAACTAGAGAAAACAGAGAATTATTGGGATGACGCTTTAATTATTGCTCTTCGGAAGCCATTGAGACTGCTAATTTGGCTGACAGGAATCTCCTACGCAATAGCTATATCTCAGGAAGAAAGAGCGGCAGCTATTTTTACTGCGGTAGATAGTTTAAGAGATGTCGGTGTCATCTTTGCTTTCGCTTGGTTTGTCGTGGGGTTTATAGCTTCCGCTGAAAAATCTTATATAGGTCGACGCTCTATCTCTGAGGAAAGATTCGATAAAACCACAACATATGCTGTATCTAAACTTCTTAGGCTCTCCGTCATCATTACTGCTTCACTCGTAACTATGCAGACACTAGGTTATAGCGTATCTGGTGTTCTTGCTTTTGGAGGGGTCGGTGGAGTTGCTGTCGGTTTTGCCGCTAAGGATTTGCTCGCTAACTTTTTTGGTGGTTTGATGATTTATCTCGATCGACCTTTTAGTGTTGGTGATTGGGTGCGCTCCCCCGACAGGGAAATAGAAGGTACTGTAGAGGCGATCGGTTGGCGACTAACAACCATTCGGTCATTTGATAAGCGACCACTATTTATCCCTAACTCCCTCTTTAATCAGATTGTCATTGAGAATCCATCCAGAATGACGAATAGAAGGATTTATGAAACCGTAGGTATTCGTTATGATGATTCACTGAAAATGGAGAACATAGTTGTCAGAGTCAAAGAGATGTTAAGGGAACATAATGAAATAGATTCTTCACATACGATGATTGTGAACTTTAATAAAATGTCGAGTTCATCCTTAGACTTTTTTATTTACACATACACAAAAACTACCGAATGGGTACGGTTCCATGAAATCAAACAGGATGTAATGTTGAAGGTGCTTGAGATCGTTGCATCAGAGGGAGCTGAATGCGCGTTTCCAACATCAACTATTCATCTGTTCAATTCCGACTCTGAGTCCGAGTTGAGACCGGAGCCAACTAGGTAGTTCTATTATGCGAATTCCCTTCACTAAAATGCATGGCTTGGGAAACGACTTTGTGATTATCGATGAAAGAGAGAAAATCTACGATCTAACTCAAGACACCTTCGTGCTTTTGGCTGACAGGAGATTAGGTGTAGGGTGCGATCAAATACTCTTACTCAGTTGCTCTGATGACAAGAGGGCGACAGCGAGATATCGTATTATAAATGCAGATGGTTCTGAAGCCGAGCAGTGTGGTAATGGTTTCCGGTGTATTGTTAGATACCTTGAGATGCAAAATCCCTTAAGAGAAACAGTTGTTTTAGATGTGGCCGGAAAATTTTTAAGTGGTCGCTCTCTAGACGGAGACAACGTAAGAGTCGAAATGGGGACGCCTGTTTTTGAGCCCAGAGAAATCCCCTATATAACATCGAGTTATAGTGATTTTTATAAAGCTGAAATTAGTGAGGTTTCGATCGAATTTAGCGCTGTATCGATTGGAAACCCACATGCGGTGATTCTAGTGGATTCAGTATCCAATGCATTAGTTCAGCAAGTTGGGTCTGCTTTACAAGGGGCTGGCTTTTTTCCAGAGGGCGTCAATGTAGGCTTTCTGGAGATATGCGATACGAATCATGTGCGACTTCGCGTATTTGAGCGAGGGGTAGGGGAGACGCCCGCTTGCGGAACAGGGGCTTGTGCTGCTGTAGCTATTGGAAGACGTCTCGGATTATTGAGCCCGAGGGTAGAAGTTAGCCTGCCCGGTGGCATTGTCTCTATTGATTGGTCAGATAATCCAACAGATAGTATTTTCATGACTGGCTCTGCAGCGAGAGTGTTTGACGGTTTTATAGAGTTATAAACAATGGAAATGAAAGACACCAAAAAGAACGAGACACTAGTAACAGAGGAAACTGTATCAAAATATCTAATAGACAACCCGACTTTTTTTGATAGGAATGAGTCTGTGTTATCTTCTTTGATGATACCGCATGTCCGAGGTGAAGCAGTTTCCTTGGTAGAGCGGCAGCTCTTGAATTTAAGAAAACAAAATAGCTCCTTGCATGACCAGCTAGGTGAAGTTTTCAATAATGCGAGAGATAATGAACTTGTTAGTGAGAAAGTCCACGCCATCACGCTAATGTTATTAAAAGAGAAAGAGTTAGAAAAGAAAATTGAGGTAGTGGAGCAGTATTTCGAGCAAGAGTTTGATGCTAGCAAGGTCCAAGTAGCTCTATTTTCTGAAATAAAAAACCTAGAGGGCTTCTTTGCTAGAGAGAGCCCTTTGTATTTCTCGTTTGAAGAATTTATTTTGAAAGGGGAAATAAAATGTGGGCCAGTAGGTGACGCACGATTTTTAAGTACGTTCCCTGACTATGAACCGAATGACTCAGCAGTAATGCTGCCAATGAACGAAAAGGAATGGAATGGAGCTTTCATTATCTGTTCGAGCAATTCTCAAAAGTATTTCTCGGGAATGAGAACTGATTTTTTAAGCAGATTTGTGGAGTTATTCAGGGAAATAGTCAACACTCATATGAGTTGCAGCTGAGGGATTATCAAAGTGGGGCGAATTAAAGTTGATACGCTATATGATGCTGGGGCGATTTTTTTTGACTCCCTTTTGAATAAATCCGCTAATACAGTTCTTGCGTACCGTCGAGATATCAAAAAATTCACTATCTACCTGAGAGAGCAGAAAACTACGTCCTTGCAGCAGATTGATGTGACTTGTATCCAGAGATATGTCGCTTTTTGTCATAGAGATCACGCCAGTGCGCGTTCGATAATGAGAAGTTTGTCGGCCTTGAGAGCATGGTTTGATTTTTTAGTCCATCGAGGAGAGATGCTTCATAATCCAGCCTTAAGAATTAATGTCCCTAAGACTTCTAGACGCTTGCCTCGCACGCTAGATGTTGACCAAGCCATAAGTCTTCTAGAACAAAAGTCCGTGACTCTTTTGGATATAAGAGATCTTGCTATGTGGGAGTTACTTTACTCTAGTGGATTAAGAGTGTCAGAGTTAACATCATTAACACTGGGCCGAGTTGATCTTAGAAGTAGGGAAGTTCGCGTACTGGGTAAAGGGAATAAAGAACGCGTGCTGCCAGTGGGAGTCTGTGCTCAGAGAGCACTAGAAAAATGGTTGAATGTTCGCTCCCAATTCCTACGACGTGAAGTAGTAGAGGCTTTTTTCTTGACGCGGAATGGATGTAAGATGAGCAATCGCAGCGTACAGCTGAGATTGAGGTTATGGGCCAGAAAATATGGCTTCGATGAGAGTCTTCACCCCCATATGTTAAGACATAGTTTTGCCAGTCATATGCTTGAATCCTCTGGTGACTTAAGGGCGGTGCAGGAGCTTCTAGGACATGTAAATATCTCTACTACACAGATTTACACACATCTTGATTTCCAGCATTTGGCTAAAGTTTATGACCAAGCCCATCCGCGGGCACGTCGAGATAACAAGTAGTATATTAAGGCGAGACTACTCATCTATTGGTGTACAATCCTTTGCTCTAATCTAAAAGAGGAATGCGAATCGTGTTTCACGGAACCACTATTATAAGTGTACGAAAGGGTAAAACTGTTGTCATAGGTGGCGATGGCCAGGTTTCCATGGGTGATACCATTCTAAAGGGTAATGCCCGGAAAGTGCGACGACTATACGAAGGTAAAGTCTTGGCTGGTTTCGCTGGTGGCACGGCCGATGCCTTTACGCTATTTGAACGTTTTGAAGGTAAGCTAGAAGCACACAGAGGTAATCTTCTGAGAGCAGCAGTAGAATTAGCAAAAGATTGGCGAACAGATAGAATGTTACGAAGGTTAGAAGCGATGCTTATTGTAGCAGATGCGGAATACTCGCTAATTATCTCAGGGACTGGTGATGTGATCGAGCCTGAGAATGACATTCTTGCCATTGGTTCTGGGGGCTCCTACGCCCGTGCTGCTGCGGTAGCTTTGCTTGACGAGACGGACCTTGACCCTGAGAAAATTGTACAGAAGGCGCTCACTATTGCTGGTGAGATATGCGTCTATACAAATAATAATCTCACATTAGAAAAAATTGACTCTTAGGTAACAACATTGAAACAAGAAAATGATCTTTCGCCGCAAGAAATAGTTCAACATTTAAATCAACATATTGTTGGTCAGGACGACGCGAAGCGTGCAGTCGCTATTGCGTTAAGAAACCGATGGCGTAGGCTTAAGGTTGAAGAATCATTAAGGGAAGAAATCACGCCTAAGAATATTTTGATGATTGGCCCTACAGGAGTAGGTAAGACAGAAATCGCTAGGCGATTAGCAAAGCTTGTTAAGGCTCCTTTTGTCAAGATAGAAGCTACAAAGTTTACAGAAGTGGGCTATGTTGGCAGAGATGTAGAGTCTATAATAAGGGATTTAACGGAAATTTCTATCAAACTAGCCAGAGCTAGTGCTGTTAAAGCAGTTCAGAGGAAGGCAGCTGACGCAACCGAAGAACGTATCCTGGATGCACTACTCCCTAAATCCGGAGCTGCCGATAGCGATAGCCAATCTGATACAAGACAAAAATTTAGAAAGATGTTTAGAGAAGACACCTTAGAGGATAGAGAAATTGACATTAAAGTTAATTCTCCGAATATCGGGTTGGAAATTATGACGCCGCCAGGTATGGAAGAAATGACGGGTCAGCTTCAAAATATGTTTCAAAGTCTTAATTCAGAGAAAAGTAAGAGCAGAAAGGTTACGGTTAGGGCAGCCCGAAGAATGCTACTAGATGAAGAAGCCGCCAAGTTAGTTGATGAAGACGAGATAAAAGCACAAGCAATAGAAAATATTGAGCAAAATGGAATCGTCTTTTTAGATGAGATCGATAAAATTGCCAAACGTGGTGATAGCTCTGGACCTGATGTTTCTCGCGAAGGGGTGCAGAGAGACTTGCTCCCGCTGGTAGAGGGATGCACTGTCTCAACAAAGTACGGTCTTATTAAAACCGATCATATCCTGTTCATCGCTTCAGGTGCTTTTCATTTTGCAAAACCTTCCGATCTCATTCCTGAATTACAAGGCAGATTACCAAATCGCGTTGAGCTAAAATCTCTTGAGGTTGAAGATTTTGTGAAAATATTAACTGAGCCGAATGCTTCATTAACGTTGCAATATAAAGCCCTCTTGGCAACAGAGGGTGTTGATATTGATTTTTCGGAAGACGGGATAAGGAGAGTTGCAGAATGTGCTTTTGCGATAAATGAGAAGAGTGAAAATATTGGGGCCAGGAGGTTACAGACTGTGATGGAAAAAATGCTTGAGGCTTTGTCATACACAGCCTCAGAGATGAAAGGCCAGAGCGTCCAAGTAGATGCGACTTATGTTGATAGGCACATTGGACATCTGATCGGCGACTCTGATCTAGCCAAATATATTCTATAAGCTCATGGAAAAACATTACCCTAAGAACATTGAGCTACGGAAAAAATCTCGAAGACTGATAGTAACTTTCGACACAGAGGAAACCTTCGATTTTTCAGCGGAATTTCTTCGTGTATATTCTCCTTCTGCAGACGTAAAGGGCCATAGTCCTGGTCAAGCGGTGCTGCAGGTTGGGAAGGAAGACGCGACTATAGAGGATGTTGAGCCTATTGGAAATTATGCGGTGAGACTTGTTTTTGGTGATGGGCATGATACCGGATTGTATACATGGGATTACTTGTATGAAATGGGTGTCCAGAAAAAGGAGTATTGGGGTAACTATAGAGAAGCGCTTCAATTAGCAGGCCATGTCAGAGTTAGTAAGAATGAAGACTCCTAACACGCCTCAGGGAAATTCATCTGATGAATCAAGTGCCTTTGGTTATGAAACAGTATCTCATAGCGAAAAAACAAGAAAAGTTCGCGGAGTGTTTGATTCTGTAGCGCTGAAATATGACTTAATGAATGATCTCATGTCTTTTGGCTTGCATAGATGGTGGAAGGATTATGCGATAAAAATTTTGGATGTTCAGCCAGGGCATAAGGTACTAGACCTTGCTTCTGGGACTGGAGATCTGGCCAGGATTATAAATGGTCTTCGAAAAGACGACGTTAGTGTGGTCTGCAACGATATTAATTTAAGTATGCTTTCACTTGGGAGAGATAAATCTCTCGATAATGCGGCTGTAAAAAAAATTAGCTATGCCCAAGCAAGTGCAGAGTGTTTGCCGTATCAAGACGATACTTTTGATCGGGTAGTAATAGGGTTTGGCCTCCGTAATGTTACAGATAAAATTAACGCGCTAAACGAAATACGTAGAGTTTTAGCCCCTGGAGGCGCCGTCGTTATTTTAGAGTTCTCAAAAGTTAAAGCGCCCGTATTATCTGTTGTGCATAAATTTTATACTTTAAAAATTCTTCCTAAACTTGGTGCCCTTGTAGCGAATGATAGCGCGAGTTATCGTTATCTTGGCGAGTCGATAGATCTTCACCCAAGCCAAACGGAACTCTCGTACATGATTGAAGATACTGGACTTAAAGATGTGAGATGCTATAACTTGCTAGGCGGGGCTGTGGCAGTACATGTAGCGAGAGCTCTTAGTAGGTAGAATGTTTTCTAACAGACTTAATAATACGAGTGACTATGAATTTTTCATAAATAGCTTGTCTACTCACATTAATAAAATTCTTAGTCTCGACCGCGAGGAGAATATTGAAATATTAGAGCTGAACGGACGGGTAGTCCAAGTTGTTCTGACCCAAATTGGCCTTAAGTTTCACATCGTAATTGATAATAATCAATTTGCTATCAAACATGGACAAGCTTCGGATCCAGATGTTACTGTTTCCGGCACCGCTTTGAATTATCTAACTTTCTTTGAAAGCAAGTTTCGTAGACAGCCCTTAGCAGCTGGTTCAGTTCAAATTTCGGGAGATCTCGGAGTGGCTAAGCAGGTTGAAAACTTGATCGAAAAAATTGATTTTGATGGGGAAGAGTTATTGTCAAAAATAGTTGGCGATGCTTCGGCGCATATGGTTTTTTATAATCTAGGGAAAATTAGAAATAAGCTTTTAACTACTGTTAGTAAAGCTAAATTTGATTTAATAGATTACATACAGCATGAAAAAGCACTAATACCTTCGAAAGGAGATTTCCAAAATTCCGTTGATCAAATGTCTGCATTATCAAAAAGACTCGAACTAATCGAATATCAAATGAAGACTATAGAAAAAATGGGACGAAGAGCTAGATGAAGTTGCGAGACATCTATAGGGTCTTAGTTATCCAGCGTGTCTTAATACGACATGGCTTTGATGACATTATTTTCTCAATGTCAGTTCTTAGACCGTTTCGTAGCATGAGGTACTTATTTCCCTGGAATTGGTTCGGGAAACAAAAAAACAACCGGGCAAAACGCATTCGACTCGTGTTTGAAGAATTGGGTCCGATTTTTATAAAATTCGGTCAAATTCTTTCGACTAGACGAGATCTTCTTAGTGATGACATAGCTGGAGAGCTCCAAAAACTCCAAGATCATGTGCCTCCATTTCCTGGGGAAATGGCTGTCGAAATAATCGAGAAAGCATATGGCCAATCCGTGGATCAGGCATTTCTGGAGTTTGACGTAAAGCCTTTAGCATCAGCCTCAATCGCTCAAGTTCATTCGGCCAAATTGCTCGATGGTACGGATGTGGTAGTTAAAATTGTTCGCCCAAACTTGAAGAAAGCTATAGAACAAGATATCGCATTAATGCATAAGCTCGCTGATGCTGCTGAGAAGTACTGGGCGAGTGGTAAGCGCTTGAAGTTGAGTTTAGTGGTATCAGAGTTTGAGAAGACGATACTTGATGAATTAGATATGATGCGCGAAGCGTCTAACGCGGCCCAAATTAGGCGGAATCATGAAGAATCGAAAATACTTTATGTCCCGAAGGTTTATTGGGATTTAACTAGGTCGAATGTTCTTGTCATTGAGCGCGTAAACGGTCTGAACGTAATGCACCGAGACGACTTATTAGCAGCAGGAGCGGATCTGAAAATACTGGCTGAGCAAGGAATCGAGATTTTTTTTAGCCAGGTATTTCGAGATAACTTTTTCCATGCTGACGTGCATCCCGGGAATTTATTTGTGATACCTAAAGATGAAGATGGTGACTGGCGTTATGCGCTAGTCGACTTTGGGATTATGGGAGCTCTAAGTGATTTTGATCAACGTTACTTAGCAGAGAATTTTTCCGCGTTTTTGAGTAAAGACTACCGACGTGTAGCTCAGCTACACGTCGAATCTGGCTGGGTCCCCGATACTACCAGAGTGGAAGAATTTGAGTTTGCTATTCGCGCTGTTTGCGAGCCTATCTTTGATCGGCCGCTCAAAGACGTATCTGTTGGAGATCTGTTGCTACGTCTATTTCAGACGGCACAACGCTTTGAGATGGAAGTTCTCCCACAACTACTATTATTGCAAAAGACACTTATGAATATAGAGGGTATGGGGAGGGAGCTTTATCCTGAGTTGGATCTCTGGGCAACTGCGAAGCCCTCGTTAGAGTTATTCATGAAAGAGAGAGTAGGTTTTGAAAGTATTAATCGAGGGATGAAAGAAAATACCCCGCGTTGGGCGGCTCAGCTGCCTGCATTACCGCTGGCCCTGCTCGATTTACTAGACCAGATGCGCACAGGAAGAATGCGCATAAAAACTAGTGATCCACAGTTAATCAATATTCGAAAAGAGATTAAGGTTCTCCGGAGAACTATCACACTCGTGATCATTGGAGTAGGTTTCATGATATCGGCTGCAGTGCTTTATGGGTTACATACCTCCAGTTTCCCTTTGTCGAGTCCTGTACCAAGAGAAACGCTAATATTGGGAAGTGCAGGTTTTGCGAGCCTCATGTATGCTATTTTTGGACGAAAGGAGTGAGCTTGCTTTACTGATCGTCGGATAACCGAATAAATGGTTTGCCTTGCATTTCTTCAGGTACCGATAGACCCATTAGCGATAATAGTGTCGGCGCTATATCAACGAGGCTGGCGCCGTTAATGGCACCTGCCTTTCTTCCAACATAGACTAGAGGCACTGGGTTGTTAGTGTGGGCTGTATGCGGTTGAGACCCAGCACCCTCTTTCTGGTCTGACATCTGTTCAGCATTGCCGTGGTCTGCTGTGATAAGTATTTCCATGCCGTAATTTTTACATACTAAGGATATCCTCGCTAAACAACTGTCTAGAGTCTCAATAGCTTTGACCGTGGCATCAAAATCACCGGTGTGTCCAACCATATCAGCATTTGCTAAGTTACAAACCACTACATCATATTTTCTACTTGCTACGGCCACTTCGAGAGTAGTTGTAACTTCAAGCGCGCTCATTGCTGGTTTTAAATCGTAAGTTGTCACATTAGGAGATGGGATTAATTTTCTTTCTTCTCCTTCTAGTGCTTCCTCTTTTCCCCCATTAAAGAAAAATGTAACGTGGGCATATTTTTCAGTTTCTGCTATTCGCAGCTGTTTGAGTCCATTGTTCGAGATCACTTCGCCAAAAGAATTTTTAATTTCAGTCGGCGGATAAGCCACTGTGGTTTGAAAATCTTTCTTATATTGAGTCATTGTGAAAATATTTTTTAAAGGGAACCCAGTCGGTCGTGGAAATTTTTCGAATTTTTTCTGACTCATAGGTTCCGTTAGCTGTCTTGCGCGATCGGAACGAAAGTTTGCAAACACAACAACGTCGTTGGGATTCACTTGGTCGATTTTCGTACCATTGACTATGGTCGTAGGGCTGACAAATTCATCGGTTTCATTTCTGTTATATGCCGATAATATCGCTTCATCTGCGGTACGGGCGCTAAATTTACCCATTCCTCGTGTGATCAAGTCAAAAGCGAGTTTTGACCTGTCCCAGTTATTATTTCTATCCATTGAGAAGTATCGACCCGATACTGAGCTAATTTTCGTATTGGGATGCAGGGAGAGAAAATCATTAAGCCTTTGTATAGAGTGTAGAGCGCTTTTGGGAGGAGTATCACGGCCATCTAAAATCAAATGCAGTAGAACATTTTTTACTTTATTTTGACTACATAAGTTAACCAGAGCAACTATGTGGTCTTCATGGCTATGAACTCCGCCCGGAGAAAGCATTCCTATAATATGGAGGTTGTGTCTCGTTTCAGCGGCAATGCAGGCTGCTTTTTTGAGGGCCGTATTCTCGTAGAAATCTCCATTTTTGATTTGCTTGTTTATTTTTGATAGATCTTGGTCAATCAAGCGTCCAGCGCCCATATGCATATGGCCTACTTCAGAGTTCCCCATTTGGCGATCAGGTAAACCTACATCGCTGCCTGAGCAGTTTAGTAACGTGTGAGTTTCATTTCTCCACATCCGATCCCAGTGAGGGGTTTTAGCATTATCGATCGCGTTGTATTCTTTTTTTTCGCTATATCCCCAACCATCTAGAATAAGTAATAGGATAGGTTGCACATGATTTCCCATAGTCCGCCTGGTAGTGTTTTATAATGTTATAATTAATGTTTAGTATAACAAATTGTAATAGCACGTTCGGAATAGTTTGCCTAAACTGAGATGTCGCTATGCTAGAGGCTTTTATATTTTTTATGGAACAACTTTCAGAATTTGTAATAAACCATTGGATTCTTGTAACAGCTTTTTGCGTCTCATGTAGCCTGTTACTGTCTAGTTTCTTGAATCAGGCTAGCGGTCTGAGCGCATCTGAGGTTGTTATGGCCGTTAATCGAGAAAAAGCTGTGATTGTAGATGTCAGAGAAGAAAAAGAGTTTATGAGTGGACATATCGCTAAGGCTATAAATGTTCCCCGTAAAGATTTCAGTCTGTTTTCCGAACGCCTAAAAAAGCATAAAAATAAGCCTCTGATAGTTTGCTGCTCGTCTGGATCTATAAGTATCAGGGCAGTGCGGGAGCTGAAAAAAATTGGTTTCGAGCAGAGCTTTATCCTTAAAGGGGGCGTTGTTGCTTGGAAGTCGGCGAATTATCCATTAGTTAAGCCTTCAGAATAGGCTCATACTCTTTTTTTTAAAAGGGATTAGCGCAATAGAAATGAAACAGCGGACGGTTTTGGTCATTGGTGCAGGATCCTGGGGTACAGCTTTAGCCTCAGTATTTGCTCGGGCGGGTAATAGAGCCTTAATCTGGGACAGAAAACAGGCTGTTCTCGAACATATCCAAAAGTACAGATGTCACCCGGTATTTTCGCCTGATGTCCTTCTTCATGAAGGTATTTCTGCATGTATAGATCTGAATTTAGCCCCTGTGCTTGATTGCGTTGTTTTTGTCGTTCCTTTTCAGAAGTTTCGTCAAGCGCTGCAGCAATTCCGTTGCAGCGGAATTGCTGCAAAAAGTATAGTGTGCGCGAGTAAAGGGCTAGAGCTTGGTACTAGCGCGTTAGCCCACCAAATAGTTGTTGAAGAATTTGGAGCAGAAGTGCCTTTTTCCCAAATTTCGGGACCTAATTTCGCTAGCGAGGTAATCAATTGTTGTCCCGCTGCGATTTCTGTCGCATCGTCCAATCGTGCTCTAAGAGAATTGCTAGTATGCATGATGCACAGCACACATTTCCGGCCCTACCTTACCGATGACGTTATAGGTGTTGAGCTTGGGGGAGCTTTGAAGAATGTTATGGCTATAGCTGCTGGAATTTCTGACGGTTTGAATTTAGGCAGTAATGCACGTGCGGCACTAATGACGAGAGGGCTTGGGGAGATTGCTCGTCTTGGGGAAGCATTAGGTGCGAGTCGAAATACTTTTATGGGGCTTTCTGGCATGGGAGATTTGGTGCTCACTTGTACTGACGATCAGTCTCGAAATAGAAGGTTCGGTCTTGCGTTAGCTCGATTGGGTGCTTCTAGTTTGGCTGAGTCTGAGGTTGGTGCCCTGGTCGAGGGAGTTGCGAGTGCGAAAGCTGTCTCAGAAATGGCAGACCGACTAGATATTTCTATGCCTATATCTTCAGAAATCTGGGCCATTATTTCTGGCGCGAAGTCTGCTCATGCAGCTTTAGAAACTCTTTTATCAAGAGCTCCCTTTGCTGAAGGGACTTGAGCTTAAGAGCAAAACATATAGCTACCCCTTGGAGCCTAGGAAGGCATTTTGTCTCCATGCCTCGTAAACCGCTATAGCGACCGCATTAGATAAGTTCAAGCTTCGACTCTCTGGGGCCATAGGCAATCTTAAGATGTTATGGCTTAGAATCTTGTCTAGGACATTCTCAGGTAATCCTCTAGTTTCTGGTCCAAATAATAAAATACTTTTGGAAGTGAATGACGTGTTATGGGCAACAACACTTCCTCGCGTCGAAAAAGCAAATACTTGGGAAATATCTCGGATTGTAATGAATTTTTCGAAAGAGTCATGGATTAAGATGTCAGCATACTCTTGATAATCCAGTCCTGCTCTTTTTAGCCTCGTATTGTCGAGTCTGAAGCCTAATGGGCGTATCAGATGAAGGTGACAACCAGTATTTGCGCATAGACGGATTATATTCCCTGTGTTGGGTGGGATTTCTGGTTCGTAGAGAACTATCTCAAACAAGTTATAATGCTTCCAAGTTAGAGGGTCAGAGGTGCAAAAGGTGCAAAAAATTAAACGTGACGCTAGATTGACAGTCGAATTTTGCGGCCTTCCTTTCGTAAACCCGCTAGTGTTGCTATCCGGCTGTGTTGGCTTCGGTGAAGAGTATACACGTGTTGAAGGATTTTCTAACGGGGACGCTGGTGCTGTGTGTTTGAAAGGGACAACCTTAGAACCGCGGTTGGGTAATAAAGCTCAAAGAATTTTTGAGACTCCGGGAGGAATGCTAAATGCAATCGGTCTGCAAAATCCCGGCGCTAGAACAGTAGTAGATAAAATACTTCCTCTTTTAGACTTCAACGAGACACACTTTATTGCTAATGTCTGTGGATCTACTATTGAAGAGTACGCGGCGGTAGCGAGGATCTTTGATCAGTCTCCGGTGAGTGCGCTAGAGATAAATATCTCCTGTCCTAATGTCAAAGAGGGCGGTGTCGCATTTGGTAACGATCCAGATATGTCTGCAAGAGTGGTGGCCGCTTGCCGCCGAGAATCTTCTAAACCGATAATCACCAAGTTATCCCCTAATCAAACGAATATAGCTGAAAATGCTAGATTGTGTATTGAAGCTGGTAGCGATGGCTTGGCCGTTATTAACACTGTAATGGGGATGGCGATTGATGCGGAAAAAAGAAAACCCGTAATTGCTAACAACCGAGCAGGACTTTCTGGACCGGCAATTAAGCCACTTGCGTTACTTAAAGTCCATGAGGTATACCAGGTTTCTAAAAAGCACGGTGTTCCAATAATTGGCCAAGGAGGGGTAAGTTCGGCGATTGATGTTATTGAATTTCTAATAGCCGGCGCGGCATGTGTGGGGTTGGGAACGGGATTATTCTACGATCCGCTTGTTTGTGAGAAAATAAATGAGGGAGTTTCATTCTACTTAGACAGACACGGGCTCGAACAGGTAAGCGATCTTACAGGATCTTTAAGCTTAAACAGATAAAATTATTTACTGTTTACTTTTTTTTTATCAAATCAATCGCCTCTTGTTAGCTCATGTTTTCCAAAAAGACGGGGTTAATATTACAAGTAATGTGAAGATTTCGAGTCGGCCTAGCAACATTGCAAGACACAATAAAGACTTGGCTGTTGCGGAGATGTTCCCGTAGTTCTCGCTGACTGCGCCGAGACCAGGACCAAGGTTATTGAGACATGCCGCAACCGCTGAAAATGCGGTGGTTTGATCTAGTCCTGTAACCATTAATGCCAGCATTAAGATTAAGAATACTGCCACATAAGCTGCAAAAAACCCCCATACTGCTTCGATGACTCGATTACTTACTGCTTTATTTCCCATCTTGATATTTAAAATGGCATTTGGGTGAATTAATCGACGTATTTCGCGCACACCTTGTTTATAGAGAAGCAAACATCGAACGACTTTAATCCCGCCACCAGTTGATCCAGCGCATCCTCCAGCAAAGCTTAATAAGATAAGGATGACAGGGAGGAAGGCAGGCCATGCCTGAAAATCCTCTGTACTGAAGCCAGCCGTAGTTCCCATAGAAATGGCTTGGAAAAGGCTAGCTCTTAACGAGGTTACAATCTCTCCAGATAATACATTGTTTAGCATGAGCCCTAGAAAACATATTAGGAAGACAGATAAGAGCAGCGCTAGATACATTAAAAATTCAGAATCTTCAAAGTAGTGTTTTAAACTTTTACTACGCCAGGCTAAAAAATGCAGTGAAAAATTAACACCAGCGAGAAACATAAATACTATTGTGACCGCTTCAATCTGCCAACTATTA
>Ga0233432_10002349_pt1 | contig 17619 bp, 24 predicted proteins | sample SI_122_August201_6_FD_179870 | JGI IMG/M metagenome (GOLD analysis project Ga0233432, IMG submission 179870) | Seawater microbial communities from Saanich Inlet, British Columbia, Canada - SI_122_August2016_10_MG | ecosystem: Environmental > Aquatic > Marine > Inlet | place: Canada: British...
ATCCCCACATCGGAATGCATCCCCATTCATTTTTAGAATTATCTGATGAAGGAAAGAAATTCCAATACCCAATTAGATCTCCAGCAACACCATAAGTAACATTATTAGAAGTAAATGAAAATTTTTCAATTTTAACAGTTATTTCACCGTCACCTAATTTTAGGTTATTAAAATCGACTTCTATAAGACGAGTGGTATTTAAGTCACTTTTTAAAGTTTGGAATTCTCGCATTACTATTCTCTCCGACTATATATAATTAAAGCTTTATGAAATAATTCCCAAATAAGAAAATATTGCTGTGAGTGCCATAAGATAAGCACCAGGCATCTTTAATAACGCTGTATGATTGCCAAAACCTAAACAAATAAACAACAAAGCACCAATAGCGTTTATTATAATGATTGGATAGGCGGCAATTCCATATGCTGGGTTATAGGCAATAATTATTAAAGTAACTGTTCCTGTAAAAAGAAATATAGTGAAAACATGCCAACTAACAAGACTTAATGATTTTGTTAAATTATCTAAGTTACTTTTATTGATATTATTCATATACATACGTGTTCCGAAAATACCATGAATTAATACACCCAAAAAAGAAATAAAACCGCCTGCCATTAAAAACCAAAAATTCATAATTTACCTATATAAAATAACAATTTATAAAACTTTCTTTATGTAATTAGAGTTAATATTTAAAATATTTAGTGCTCTTTATATCCTTTATTTATTAACTATCGCATAACCCCAATAATTATATCCTGCAATCTTTGGAGTTTTAGGAAGATACATTTCTTCCATTTGCATAATTTTAAGACCAGAATTTTCAATTAACTTAGGTATATTTCTATTAATATTACACCCTCCAGCAATTTTACCCCAAAAAGTATTTATTCTATTTTGCCATTTTCTAACATTATCATCAGGTGAAACGCCATGTTCACAGAAAATCATTTTTCCATTATTTTTTAATACTCTTTTTATCTCATCATTTGCCCTTTTAACCTCGGGAATAGTGCACATGGTGTAGGTAATTAAAACTGTATCAAAATAATTATCTGGTAAAGGAATATCTTCAGCACTTGAGGATATGAAATTTACCTCTAAACCTTCTTTTTTTGCTACTTTTTTCGCCATAGCATTGAGTTCTTTTGATGGATCAATACCCCAAAGTTCAATAATTTTTGATTTATCGTAAAAAGGTAAGTTTAAACCTGAACCGATACCAACTTCTAGTACTTTTCCTTCAGCTAGCGGTGTAACTTTTTTTCTTTGAAAAGTAATAGGTTCAGCAGCACAGGCACAATTTAGAAATCTTGGTAAAATATATTTTTCATAAAAACTCATTTTCTTAATTTCTCTTATTTTTATTCTTTATACAAGTTTGGTAAGTCTTCATCTGAAGTATTGATTATTTTATCTACCCAGCCATGAAAGGTTTGCCCTGCTCCCTCATTCTTTCCAAACATAACATTATCTATCATGCCAGTTTTTAAACCCTTCTGAAGTCTTATCCCTGTTGTGTAATCCTCATCACGCACAACATATTCAAGAAAGTCAAATTGCTTATTTGCCTCTTCTTCTTGTTGTTTATTAGGTTTGTTTTCCATTAGATAATATTGTGTAGTGTATGATTCATCTGGATTATCCCCTGGCATTAGCTGAGATAAAAGAACAGCTCTTCCTCCCCCCATAAATGAGGCTATGGAAACATTAGGGAAAATTGTCCAAACACCCCCCATTAAGTCATCTAAGGGCCATTCATTTATTTTATCATAATCAGGAATAATATCCTCACCCTCGGTAGAAGGAATAAACATAAAAGGAGAACTTACTCTTTGATGAGGTCCCCACTCATAAGGGTTAGCTTGATTTGAAATATCCTTACCAAATGTTTCACTATGTAAAACCGGTAGATGATATAAATCTAAGTAACCATCATATGCGACCTTCCAGTTAGGGCCCTTTAATACTCTTGTGCTAAAAACATGCCAATCAGATAAATTAAACATGCCTAAGAGTTCATCATAGCCAAAAAGGAATTTTTCCATATCTACCTTTGAATCAGGTGTTAAAATTACCCAAATGATACCTGCTTTTTCAAGAACAGGGAGCCTTACAAGACTTTTGCAGGCTTTGTCTATGCTGCCAAAGTCTTCTGGAGAGGCAATACCAATTAAAGATCCATCTTCTCCATAGGTCCATCCATGATATGGACATCCAAATCTTTTTTTATTTCCAATACCATTTTCGACTAAAGCAGCACCTCTATGTCGGCAAGCATTTAGATATGCGTTTAAATTACCATCAGAATCTCTTGTAATAAGAACTGGGACACCCAAAGCGTCAATTGACTTATAGTCACCTGGGTTTGGTATCTCTTTAGATACTCCCAAGACCAATGGTGTTCTTTTAAATATTAAATCAACTTCTTTCTGCCAAATATCAGCGTCGTAATAATTAGCAGCAGGTATTTCAAGTATATTATCGACATACTCCATAGTCCCAGCATCAGAATGCTTCTTATTATTTAAAGCCATTTCAATAAGTTTTTCTCTGCTCATGATAATCCCCCCAGATTTAATTTAATTAATAATCATATTTTAAAATATATCAAAAGCAGAAAAGGATTTTGATTTTTAAAAAATTATAATTTTTAATTATTTATTCAACATCTTTCTTTTTTTCGAGACTTATCTTGTCTTTAAGACTCATTATATAAGCGGATATAGATAAAATCAGTATCGCTCCAGCTTCCCCAAGCAACATTAAGGCATCCATATCTTTGCTTTGCATAATAATTAAACGACAAAGAGCTGTTATTGCAATGATTATTGGAAGTGTTACTGGAATTCTATTGGTGCTATAAAAAGCTCCAACCATTCCTATTATTTCAACATAAATAAATAACAAAAAAAGATCAGCCAACTGAATCTCTTTTGCCTCATACATTGAAATCAAATATTGTCCTGCAGCAATACAGGTTGCTATTCCAATGATTGCTAAAAGAACCTTCTCGCTTGAAACTGTTGTCCAATGAAGACCTTTGATAATTTTTGTAAATTTAAAATCCATAAAATAACAGTAACTTTATATTTTTTTAAATCAATAAAAAATTTGATTTAGAATAAAATACAAAAAAATAAAATATATCAAAAGCGACAAGAGTTGTTTCTTATAAATTTTAATTAGCATTAACAACTATAGGCAATTGTGATGAAATAAAATATTAAGTTCTATATAAATTTACCAGTGTTACACCTGCAACAATAACAAATAAACCAACTATCGACTGCCAGTTTAATGTTTGTTTGTAAAAAATATAACTTAAGATCGCGATTGAAAAAATACCAAGCCCTGACCAAGACGCATAAATAATTGCGAGGGATAGTTTTTGAGATATTACTGCTAAAAGATAGAAAGATAATCCATACGATGCCAGCAAAATAAATGTTGGAACAAATTTTGAAAAATTTTGAGATGCAGGCAATAACATTGTTCCGAGAACTTCAAGTGAAATGGCAAAAAAAAGAGTTATATAGGTATTCATTAGGATGTTTTCTTAAGAATTATACTTCCAGCTGAATATCCGGCTCCAAAAGAACATAAAACACCAATTTCATCATTTTTCATATCCTCACTATATAAAGAAAAGGCAATTATGGAACCTGCTGAAGAGGTATTGGCATAATCCTGTAAAATATTTGGTTGCTCATGATCCTCTGGAGCCCTACCTAACACTTTCTTCCCAATAAAATCATTCATACTTTTATTAGCCTGATGGAGCCACAATCTTTTAATATCAGCAGTTTTAATTTTTTCTTTCTCAATATGATCTGTAATAAGTTGACTAACCATTGGAACAACTTCTTTAAAGACTTTTCTACCTTCCTGCATAAATAAAAGGTCTCTATCTAAAGGACTAGATTTTTTTGCATTATTTAAAAATCCAAAGTTATTTCTTATATTATTTGAAAATTGAGTAATGCATTTAGTTGAGACTATTTCAAAAGAATTATTTGATTTAGCTGTTTCTTTACTTTCAAGTATCAGGGCTGTGCAAACATCGCCAAAAATAAAATGACAGTCCCGATCTTTAAAATCTAGATGACCTGAGCAAATTTCAGGATTTACGATTAAAATAGTTTTAGCACTACCTGACCTAATCATGTCTGCCGCAGCTTGTATCGCGAAGGTAGCTGATGAACAGGCCACATTCATATCAAAAGCAAATCCACTTACCCCAAGCAATTGTTGAACCTCAATCGATATAGCAGGATAAGCTCTTTCAAGGTTTGAGCATGCAGTGATTACAGCATCAATATCATTAGATGTTTTACCTGCGCTATCCATGGCTTTTTTTGCTGCTTTTACAGACATTTCGGCTAAAATTGAAGGCTCATCATTGCTTCTTTTGTCTAAAATCGGGTGCATAATGTCAGGATCCAAAATACCTTTCTTGTCCATCACATATCTGCTTTTAATTCCTGACGCCTTATAGATAAATTCTTCACTTGATAATTCTAGAGCAATTTTATTTCCGCGGCTTATATCAACCTTATTATTAGAATTATAAGTTTCAGCATATGAATTATAGGCTTTTACTAATTCTTTATTGGTTATTGATTCTTCAGGTGTAAAAACACCAGTACCGCTGATAACAATTTGTTCCATAATATTAAGATAAGGTGAAATTTAAGATTTGAACAGAAAAACCTACTTTGAATATATTATACAAATCTAAAACTACTCTACCGTAACGGAGTATTTTGGAACAGTGAATAATGTTTTGTTTATTTTAACCAAGTGGAACTCCTGACAAGGATTCATGATAGTTGTATGCCAAAGAAGTAATTAAAACTGCAACAACAACTGACAAAACATCATAAAGTATCTTTGCTTCATATAATTTCTTCTCTTCTTTTTTGAATTCAGAAACCAAAATATCTAAAACTGAGTAAGCTAAAAATGCACCAAAAAGAATAACTGAAATTATGTCTGGATTGACAGCTAGATGTAATAGCGCCCAAATACCAATCCCTATTGACATGGGATGTTTTGTTATTTTTTTAAGGTGTGTTGGTAGATAAGCGGCAACCAAAAAAGTTAAGGAAAAAAACATAACATATTCAGAATATGCATAGGCATGTGAATATATTGGATATAGATTATCGATTGCGCGTTCATAGCCAAATATGATCATTAATAAGCCAATTAAGCTTATAAAGGAAAAAGTTCCCATATAAGGATTCTCGCCTAGCCTAGAGTACAAAGCACTTTTCGTTTTGGGGAAAAATGGAACTAAATGAATTCCAAAAAAAATTATTAACCCTGTTGCGAACATAACTCCCCCTTGTTTTTATTCACTGTTCTGAATTACTCCACAGTAACGGAGTTTATTGAAACAGTGAATAACTTTTTCACGGAGTCAAAGTTTTCTTATTCCAGTATGAGATGATTGGCGTAATCACCACCGTCGGTAACACCCACCATACCCATTCAGGTTCAAAAGGAGGATTAACAACTAAAACAGCTGTGATCACTGCAATAGTTCCTCCCATCATATTTGTTAAGTGTCTCGAAATTCTCTCTTTTCCTGTTGCAGAATTATTTTTATAACTCCTAAAATCAGCATAACCCAAAGTAATAGATAAAAGTCCGAAAACCAAAAGCACGATATATTGGGTATTACTATTCAAGAAATAGATTGCTGCTAATATCCACATTCCTATTCCTGAAAAAATCATTAAGTAAACAGCAATCCAATCCAAAATAGTTGCAACTCCTTTTCTATTTCTTGCAAAGCGCATTCCCGCAAAAGCTAAATAGAAAGAAAAGATAGCTATAAGAAACAAAAAGATATTACTGCTGATAATAGACATTGGAATAGCTGTTAAGAAGATAGTAACCATACCCCAGAAATATGTTCTACCTGAAAGCACATGCAGTCTTTTACCTTTCTCAGATGAAACTGCCAGGGCAGCACAAAAAAGAGCAATTGTTCCGGCTAATATATGAATCGACAACAATATACCCATGTTAATTAACTGTTATGTTCTACTCCACGGTTATGGAGTAGTTTAAGATTCATATTGGGTTAATCATACATTTCTTCAAGGCATTCTGTTACAGCGGAAGTAAATTTTTTATTAGCAAAAAATATTTCATCTTCTTGTTCCTTGGTTTTTGATTTCATGACTTCAATACCAAGAGATGCAAGTTCTTTTGTCGTCATTGATTTTGATATTTCTTTTACCGTACATCCACAATAAGAAATTAAATTTCCTGCAGACATATTATTATTAGCCAAATCTTCGTCAACCTCCTCTGAATTAACGCATCCATCAAAAACATCTAACAATAGTTTTTTGCTACTAATTTCAGCATTTGCTTGATTTATAAAAAAAGAAAAGACGAATATTGTAGATACAAAAATAGTAGATTTTTTCATTTTTAATCCTTTTTTAAGATACCCCGATATAAATTTAGCGGTTTTTAATTATTGTTATTAATAAAATAAAAGTAAATCGAAATTTTGAATTTGAGAAGAAAATTACCGAATACGAACTATAAACTACTCTACCGTAACTGATTTAGCTAAATTCCTTGGCTGATCAACATCCGTACCTTTTAAAAGAGCAATATGATAAGCAATCAGTTGATTTGGAAGTGTATAAACAAATGGAGCAGAAATAATGTCTGTTTCATCAACAATAAAAGTTTTTACCTTATTTTTTAAATAACCAATATTATTCAATCCCTCTTCATCCGTCAAAAGAATAACAGAGGCATCTCTTGCAATCACTTCATTTAAATTTGAAATAGTTTTTTCATAGAGTCTATTACTTGGAGCCATCATAAAGACCGGTAAATCCTTTTCTAACAAAGCTATGGGGCCGTGCTTCATTTCACCAGCTGGATAACCTTCTGCATGAACATAAGAGATTTCTTTTAATTTTAATGCTCCCTCCATAGCAACAGGATACATTTGACCTCTACCAAGATATAAAGTTGTTGTTATGTTTGAAAGATCGTGGGCTAAATCAACAATTTCGTCCTCTTTGTCCAAAGTATTTGAAATCAACCTTGGGATTGTCAAAAGGGACTGAACATATTCTTTTTCTTGATCTTGATTTAAAGAACCATTTGAAACACCTATCTTTATAGCCAGACAAGCTAAAACTCCAAGTTGACAAGTAAAGGCTTTAGTTGAGGCTACTCCAATTTCCGGACCAGCATAAATTTTAAGAGAAGCATCTGAATTTCTACACATAGATGAGTCTCCTACATTAACAATAGAAATTGTTCTCTGACCTAATGATTTGCAGTGCCTTAAAGCGGCAAGTGTATCAGCTGTTTCACCAGACTGAGAGATAAAAATCGTCAATCCATTTGAATCCATAGGGGGTTCTCTATACCTAAATTCAGAAGCTATCTCTACATCCACCTTTACATTGGTAAATTTTTCAAACCAATCTCTGGAAATGAGACCGGCATAGTAAGAGCTTCCACAGGCAACTAGAGTAACATTGCTTATACTAGCAAGATCATAAGGTAAGTTCGGTATATCTAATGTACCGTTATCCATATCGATATAATTTGCTAATGATTTACCGATAACCTCAGGCTGTTCATGAATTTCTTTTGACATAAAGTGTTTAAAAATTCCTTTTTCAGACAATGAAACACTCTCGATAATGCTTTGCCTATCTCTATGAACAATGACATTAGATTGATCAAAGATATTATAAGAATTGCTCTCAATTATGGCTATATCACCATCTTTTAAATATGTAATATTATCCGAATAAGCACTCAAGGAATAAGTATCTGAACCTATATAATTTTCATTCTTAGATGAGCCAATAGCAAGAGGGCTTCCTCCCCTCACTGCGTATAATTTTGAGGGATCACTGGCCACTAAAATACCTAAGGCATAAGTCCCTTTTATGTCATTCATTGTAGCCCTAATGGAGTCGTATGAGCTTAATCCAGAATTTATATAAGAAGTTATAATATGACACACAACCTCTGTATCAGTATCACTAGAAAACTCAACGCCAGACTCAACAAGTTGATTACGAAGCTGATTATTATTTTCAATTATACCATTATGAACAACAGCTACTTTATCAGTAATATGTGGATGAGCGTTCTTTTCCTCTGGTGTTCCATGAGTAGCCCAACGTGTATGACCAATTCCAATATTTCCAGGCAATGATATACTCAAAAGTTTTTCTTCTAAAAAACTTAAATTACCTTTAGATCTAACTCTTTCAATTTTATTATTGTTAATAGTGGCTATACCTGAAGAGTCATAGCCTCTATATTCAAGTCTTTTAAGGCCCTCAAGTAATGTAGAGGAAACCTCTTTATCGCTAATTAAACCAATTATTCCGCACATTTTTCTTCCTCACTACTACTTTTTCTTAATTTTTTAGACCAATTACTTATAAACTTTATAGGTGCCCTTGTAATAGCAAGGGATCCAGATTCAACATCTTTTGAAATAGACGATCCTGCGGCAATATTTGCATCATCACCAATACTTAAAGGTGCAATAAGAGATGAATTTGAGCCTATAAAGGCTCTTTTACCGATAGTGGTTTTATGCTTATCAACACCATCATAATTACAAGTAATTGTTCCGGCGCCGATATTTGCATTATCACCAATTTCAGCATCACCAATATACGAAAGGTGACTCACTTTAACGCCCTCCTCCAAAGAGGAGTTTTTAATCTCAACAAAATTACCAATTTTTGAATCCTGACCAATTTCAGCACCATTTCTTAATCTGCTAAAAGGGCCAATAGATGCACCTTGTTTAATAATAGAGCTCTCTATAGAACAGAAGGAGTTAATGGTAACTCCAGACTCAATCGAGACATTCTTACCAAAAACTATATTTGCCCCAATCACAACATCTTTATCAATAGATGTATCCCAAGAAAAAAAGACTGTTTCAGGATCCATAATTGTTGTCCCATTTTCCATAAAACCGTCTCTTAGCCTATTTTGATATATTTTCTCAGCCTTACTAAGGCCTTTTTTTGTATCAACACCAAGGGTTTCCTCGTGAGGACACTCAATATAAGCTGAGCTTCCTCCAGAATTATTGGTAATTTCAACTAAATCAGAGAGAATAAATTCTTTTTTTGCATTATCATTATTTAGAAAGGAGAGGTTTTTATTAAGGCTTTCAGCTTTAACCATCATAACTCCCCCGTTACATAAAGTAATATTCTTTTCTTTCTCATCAGCATCAAGGGCTTCAACAATTTTGACTAAGGACTTGTCATTAACCACAAGTCTTCCGTATCTCCCAGGACTATCAGTATCAAACCCTAAAACTGAAAGACTGTTTTTATCATTGGATTTTAATAAGCTTTTTAAAGTAACTTCCCTAAGTAATGGAGTGTCACCAAAGACAACTAAAACATTATCAACATTTGATAAGTTATAATCAACCAAACCTGATTTTACAGCATCTCCAGTCCCAAGTTGGCTTTCCTGAAATTTAAACTTAATATTAGAGTCTGAATCACTTAAATATTTAAAAAAATCGAAATGATCTTTATTAATAACAACAATTACCTCTTCAATACCTGCAGATTTAATATTTTGAAGAATATGTTCAATAATTGGCCTTCCAGCAACCTCGTGCAAAGGTTTTGGTGTGGAGGAATTCATTCTTGAACCCTTGCCAGCGGCAAGTATTATGGCTATATTTTTATTATTCATATTGAAGGTAATGCCTTTAAATATAATAGCTTAATATCTAATGAATCATGTCTAATTTGAAATAAACTCTTGTTTCATTATGTAACTTAAATAATTTATGAGAATTATTTATTAACTAATTGGATTATAATGTTTTTTTTTCCCTTTAAAGATGATAACCCTACAAAAACATCACCAATAATGTCATATATTGTAATTTTCCTTTGCTGTTTAATTTACTTATTTCAATCATCTTTAAGTCAAAATGAAGAATTCTTTCTAATAAAAAACTATGGAGCAACACCTATATTATTGATGAATCAGACGGTTACGTATTGGTATTCATCTATAAGTTCAATGTTTTTGCATGGTGGACTAATGCACCTAGGTGGTAACCTTCTTTATCTTTGGATTTTTGGAGATAATGTTGAAGATGAATTTGGTAGATTTAAGTTTATTATATTTTATGTTCTTTGCGGTATTGGGGCGGTAATAGCTCAAATACTATTTAATGTAGAGAGCAATGTGCCAATGATAGGCGCAAGTGGTGCGATAGCAGGAACACTTGGTGCTTATATTGTTTTGTATCCTAGGGCAAAAATATTTGTATTTGCTTGGATTGTTATTTTTGTAAAAATTTTAAAAATTCCTGCATTTCTAGTCATAGGTATTTGGATAGGGTTACAAATTATGAATGTTTTTGATCAAGGGTCATCCGGTGTTGCATATTCAGCTCATGTTGGAGGGTTTATATGTGGTGTAATTTTAACTCCTTTATTTAAGAAAAAGGATACAAAAATCTTTGCACATAAGGTCAATAAGTCATATATTTCTGAAAATGTTAAGAATGATAATTCACTAAGACATGTTCCAAAATTTGGAAAAGATAAAAGAAAAAATAATAATTTTTGGGATCTTTAATGGAATACTTAGATACAAAATATTTTAGTTACGCTAATCCTGATGATCCTATCCACAGGAAAGCTCTAATAAGATCAATAGAGTATGTCTCTGGGCAACCATATCTTTATGGTATTTATAAAGAATATCAAAAAAATCCGAATAGATGGGAAAGCTTTTGGGATGGTTGTGTGGATTTATTAGAACTAAATGTTAAGTTTGATGAAGAAAAAATAAAAAATGTACCAAATGATGGGCCATTGATGATTGTTGCTAATCACCCTTTTGGTGTTTTAGATGGTCTTATAATTTGTTGGTTAACAAGTAAAATTCGGTCTGAATTTAAAGTTCTTACACATTCATTGCTTTTAAGAGCACAAGAAACAAAAGATTACCTTCTTCCTATAGATTTTAGCGAAAGTAAGGATGCAATGAAAACAAATCTCGAAACTAGAAAAACTGCTCGGAATATTCTTGATGATGGAGGTACTATTGTTGTTTTTCCAGGTGGAACAGTATCAACAACAAAAAAATTCTATAATAAAACTGCCTTTGATCCAGAATGGAGAAATTTTACCTCAAGACTAATTAAAAGGTCTAAGCCTACTATTTTACCCCTTCACTTCACTGGACAGAATAGCTACTTATTTCAAACTGCAAGTCATTTAAGTGAAACTTTAAGATCTTCTTTACTTTTTCATGAGGTAAAAAGAAGAATCAATACGGAAGTTCCTGTTATTATTGGTGATCCAATTGAGTATAGTCATATAGATGAAAATTTATCCAATACTGAACTATCAAAATATTTGAGAGATATTACATATCAAATTAATCCCAAATGGAGCTCAAAAGAAATTCCATTGGGTAAGGATTTTAAAGAGTTTTAATTACTTAATTAGTTCTGGATAAGGATTAACAGTACCAGACATATTTCCTTTTCCTCCATCGTTATAGAGAACACCATAATGTCTTTCAGAAAAAAGCCATTCACCATTTTCTTTAATATACCTATCTTGATAAACACCAATATTAAACATTCCAGTTGGATTTCCAGCGTCGTCTTTTTCAGCAAATTGAAGGTGCTCAGTTATGTACCACCTCCCAGTTGCCTTATCGCCATCAACATCAACGGTACCATTTTGTATCAATTGTCCAGCAAAGGGAAATCCAGACATTGCTTGAACCCATAGCTCAACAATAGCTTTTTTTCCTTCAACAGGAGGCATGCTACCTAAATCCCAAACAGCATCTTCATGCCAAGTGGAAGACCAATCTTTTTCATCACGTCGACAAACAGCATCAGCATATTTCTCAACTAGGTTTCTAATTTCTTCTTTATCACTCATATTTTATACCTCTTATGAAAAGCTAGCTTTTGCAACACCTGTTTCGTCATAAACAGGTTCTTCTTTTGAAATTTTATATTTCGCAGAAAATGCACTTAATAAACCAACTTCATTAAGCGTTGCGCCCATATTTTTATACCAATCATCTTCAAAATGTTTTTTTAGAGACTCTTCACTCTCCCATCTTTCCATTACCCAAATTCTTCCAGGAACATAAGGATCAAGCGTCCAGCTATAATCTTGACAACCTTCCTCTGTTAAAGCTCCATCAATTAATGGTTTACAATCTTTCATTAATTTATCCAACTTACTAGGATCAACATCGAATGTTGCGGTTATTATAATATCTGTTGTCATAATTAATTCTCCAATTTTTTTTATAATGAAATAAAATCAAACAATAATAAAGCTATAATTACTTTCTTACTCTAATAATAATTAATTGAAATTTTATATAAATCAAACGAATCTGATATTAATTTTAAATGTCTAACTTTTGGAAAAAACTTATTAAGCCTGATTCAGGTCTAGCAAAATTTCTCTTATTTGCTTTTGTTTTATTTTTCTTCTCTTTGGAGTTTCTTCCTCTTTTAAATCCTATTAAAGAATTTCTTAATGCTGATGCATTGTCTTTACAAATAGGTACCGCCAAATTTTCTGCATATTTAATTATTCAAGGAGTTATTATAATAGCCACCTTACTATGGTTAACCGGTTTCTTATCTGATATTGCAGCAAAATTTATAAAAAAAATTCCAGGAATTAATTCCAATAATAGAAACCTAATTACAAAAGCTCTTCAAATTCTTATCTATTTTATAGCATTTCAAATTGGCATGAACTTTCTTGGAATTGATCTTACAGCATTGGCTGTTTTTAGTGGTGCTCTAGGTATAGGTATAGGTTTTGGTTTACAAAAAGTTACTTCGAATTTCATAAGTGGTATTATTATACTTTTCGAGAAAACAGTTCAAAACGATGATCTGATAGAGCTAAATGATGGAACGTTAGGTTTTCTTAGAAATACAGGTTCAAGAGCTTCACTTATTGAAACATATGACGGCAAAGAAGTTATGGTTCCGAATGAGGACCTTATAACAAACAGAGTTATCAATTACACTCATAGCAATAAAAAAGCGCGTATTAAAATTAATATAGGCGTTTCTTATGATTGCGATCTTGAAAAAGCACAAAAACTTATTCTTGAAGCTGCAAAAGAACATCCTAGAACGACTAAAGATCCTGAGGCCCTATGTTTCCTTGAAGAGTTTGCTGACAGCTCGGTAAATTTTATTTTATTGTTCTGGGTAAACGACGTTATAGAAGGAAGGTATGGTCCGCGCAGTGATGTACTTTTTTCTATATGGAACAAATTTAAAGAAAATAATATAGAAATTCCTTACCCACAAAGAGATATCCATATTAAAGAAGGTAATATCTAGATGAAAAATCTTAAATTCTTTTTTTTAATTATCATTTTTCTATATCCTAACAATATTTATTCTCAAATTGTTAATATGGAATCATCCAGAAAAGAAGGTTTAATAGGCTCTCATTTTCAGATTAATATTGGTCTAAACGGGTCTAGCGGAACAGTAGATAGGACCAACTATAGCCTAGAGGGAAGAGTTGATATAAATTCTGACAAATGGCAAAGGTTTGGTATTCTATCATATAAAAGAGAGGAAAAAGACGACTCAATTACCTCAAATAATACCTTTTTGCATTTAAGGGGGGTTAGAAAGATTTCACCCTTACTTGCAGTTGAGGGATTTATTCAATTAAGCGAAAAACCTCTCCAGAAAATAAAAAGAAGAGAGTTAATTGGTGCAGGCATTAGGTTAAGCCCATATAAATCAATTAAAGTAGGTCTAGGTGTTTTTAATGAAGACGAAGAAAGAGTTTTATCTAAGTCTAGAGAAACTATTCGAATTAATTCATATATAACAAATTCTTTTAATATATCTGAAAGCGCCTCATTTGAATCAACCCTTTATATTCAGCCAGATATAGAGGATTTTTCAGAGCTAAGGTCTTATCTTGTTCTTGGGTTGCGTTTAAAGATTTCAGAAAGGTTTTCATCTATAATAACCTATGAAAATACTCACGATTCATCACCGCCGCCATTAACGGATAAATCAAATTCATTTTATGGTGTAAAATTCAGTTTTGAATATTAATTAATTGTTAATTTTCAATGCTATGTATAAATAGATTAAAGTAATATAAAATAGCATCCTTTAAATCTACACTAAAAAATGAAGCAAACAAAACACCAATAACGAAACCAATTAATATTCTAATCAATGGTGCTTTCCTTTTTCCTATTATAAATTTTTTTATTTTTTATGACTCTTTCATAGGTTGATAGTTTTTGCCTTACAACCCTTGGTTTTTTAGGATTTTTATCCTTCATAATTTTATCCAAAAATTAGCTTTTATCTAACCTAATTCTATTATCAAAACGAGACATTAAGTCAGGATTTATTGATACAGCTTTATTATAAAATAAAATAGCCTGATCAGTATTTCCCATTTTTTCATAAACAAGACCTTTATTATAATAAACAGCAGAGATATCATCTATATTATACTCTAATGAATCCTCATACTTTTCTAAAGCGCCTGTAAAATCTTTTAATAGAAAAAGGCTATTACCTTGATTTAAAAATATTTCAGCCCTTTCAGAGTCACTTGATAAAGCGAGGTTGAATTGCTCTAAGGCTAAATTAGGCTTTAAACCATTATTATATATAATTCCTAAATTAACCCTTGTAGCTAAAATAATTTTTTCGGTTGTTGGCCTTTCAGACAAAGTATTTAAACAAATTTTTATCGAGGATCTTGAGGAATACCCTAATTTAGCATGATTATAACATGTTGCAGCATCGGTATCACCTATTACAGAGACCGCTGCATTTAAATTAGTAATTTGAATAAACGATAATAATATTAAAGTAAGTATGTATCTAGTCATTTTAATCCTTAAAAATCAGTTGAAAATCCTTCAGAAATATGTCGTTCAGGCCAGAAAAATTCAAGATTCATATTCTTGATTTTCCAAACTCCGTCAATCTTAACATACTCTTCATCATATAAAGCAAGCCAGAGGAAATTACTTTTGCCATCCTCTATATCTGACCCATCCATATTCTTTGTTATACCATCAAGAAGGTAAACTCTTCCCTTTGCTTTATCTGGACCCGTAATCTTAACTAAATGATTGGTGTTAACATGCATGCTTACGAATGGTGTATCAAGTGTATCTTTAAATGTTTCTTTATAGTTGTTATAAATAACATCCTTACCTACCCAATCACCATATGGCCCATATCCACATATAGCACCATCAGCAAAAACATTCATTAAGTTATCAAGATCCCTAGCATCCATGAGATATGAATAACTTAATCTTAATTCTTTAATTTTCTCAATATCGAGTAAGTCTCTGAGAGCTTTAATTTCATTACTTGTTAAATTTTCTTCATTACTCATCTTTTTCTCCTTCACAAAATTGATTGTACTTAGCTAGACCCGTGCTTGAGATCTTTAAAGGCGGGTGTATAAAATCAATATTAGTATTTTGCACGGGAGGTAAATAAGAAACAGAGCCAAATGGAGCTTCAAAAATTCCTGGACTCATTATAATCGATTTCCAACTTTCTAGCTTGCTATTCATATATGTTATTTTAAATTATATTTACTAATATTTCAAAGAATATCGATTTCTGATATAATTTTTTATGGATATTAAAAAATATAAAGATATCGATTTAGATTATGAATTACTATGCTATGCAGAAATCTTCATTGATAAAGAAACCTCACCAGGGAATTTAGGTCAAAATGCATGGGCAGACCAAAGGGTTGCTTATATACTCTCAGGATCTTTTGAGGGTCCATTAATTAAAGGTAAGGTTCTTCCTGGAGGAGGAGACTGGCCAGTATTTTCACATCAAAGACCTAATATAATGAAAAGCGATGTAAGGGCTGTATGGGAAACAAACGATGGAGCCAAAATTTATGTTACATATACTGGTAAAATTATAAAACCCAATGAAGAAATTATAAATAATCACAAAGATATATCAGATATAAATTCAGAGTATTATTATTTTAGAATGAGCCCAAGCTTTAACACCAATAGTGAGAAATATTTCTGGTTAAATGATATTGTAACAATAGCGATTGGCAGATTAATTTCAGGGGGAGTAGTTTATAAAATATTTAAAATAAAATGATTGAAAAAATGAAAACTAAAATTGATTTAAAAAAATATAAAAGTTGGTATGAAACAGAGCCTTTTGAAGATCATGCTGGCCCTTTTTACTATCAGGAAAATAATAAAGGAAACATATCAGCATTTGAATGTAAAAAGCATCATCTAAATGGCATGGGATCACTTCATGGCGGAATGATTATGTCATTCATAGATTATACCTTGTTTGTTATTTCTCTTAATCAGATTAAAGAAGAGTCTTTTGTTACAGTATCTTGTTCCACAGAATTTTTAAGAGCATCAGTTAACGATAATATTATTTATGGAAAAGGAGAAATCACCAACAAAACAGGTTCCATGATTTTTATTAAAGGTGAAATTTTTAATGAAAAAGTAACAATATCAACATTTAGCGGAATATTAAAAAGAGTTAGAGCTAGTTAAGTGATAAAATTATTAGAGCTATAACAACTAGAGTTGTTACGCAGAATCTAGTTCTAACATAATTTAAATCAGTTGCATTAGTTTTAAAAATGTAAATATCCACCAATAAAAGAAATATAAATACAAATATTGCCAATAAAATGAATTGGGAATTAGTTAGAATTAAAAACCCAAAAAATAAAATTAAAGTTAAAATATTGCTTAAAATAAATAAATTAATTTTAATCTTTTGATTGTTTAAAAAAATACCCCAATAGCTTCCACAAATAAAACAAGCGATGACCAAGGAGTATAAGGATGCTAAATAATCTAAATTATAACCAAGAAAACTATCAAAAGTGAGTACAGAAAGTACTGAAAGCAAAATAAACGGAAAACTTCCAAAGAATATTAAAATATTTGATAAATTTAGCTTAAACATCAACCCTCTTATTTCTTCTGCATCTCTCTGAACAATACAAAACATTCGCCCAAGTAAGTTTCCATTTCTTTCTCCACGAAAATTTTTTATTACAAGTTGAACAAATTTTTGTCTCGAGATTTTCTTTTAAAATATTTTTAGACAAACTAAACCTTTAAGATTAATTTTTGCTCATTTTTTTTCTTTCATTTGGATCAAGATATTTTTTTCTTAATCGAAGCTTCGATGGAGTTATCTCCAGAAGCTCATCCTCATCAATATATGCCATCATTTCTTCTAATGACATTTGTTGATGCGGAACAAGAATAACGGCTTCATCAGCACCTGATGACCTGACGTTTGAGTGTTTCTTACCTTTAAGAACATTAATACCAAGATCATTTTCTCGATTATGCTCTCCAACTATCATTCCTTCATAAACCTCGGTCTGAGGTCCTAAGAACATCACACCTCTATCCTGAAGATGAAATAATGCATAAGCAACAGCAGGGCCTGTTTCAGTAGAGACTAAAACGCCATTTCTTCTGCCTTCAATATCGCCTTTGTAAGGTCCATAGTCATGAAA
>Ga0233432_10002351_pt1 | contig 17616 bp, 17 predicted proteins | sample SI_122_August201_6_FD_179870 | JGI IMG/M metagenome (GOLD analysis project Ga0233432, IMG submission 179870) | Seawater microbial communities from Saanich Inlet, British Columbia, Canada - SI_122_August2016_10_MG | ecosystem: Environmental > Aquatic > Marine > Inlet | place: Canada: British...
TTGCTGCGATATCTGATTTTTTACCACTACCACTAACGATTGTGCTGTTATCTTTATCAACCTTGATCTTTTTGCAAGATCCAAGGTCATCAAGTTTAACATTTTCAAGTTTAATTCCAAGATCTTGTGAAATTACTTGGCCACCAGTTAATATAGCAATATCTTCAAGCATAGCTTTTCTTCTATCACCAAATCCTGGAGCTTTTACAGCAACAACTTTTAGTCCACCTCTTAGTTTGTTTACAACTAAAGTAGCCAATGCTTCACCCTCAACATCCTCAGAAATAATCATTAAAGGTCTGCCTGATTGTACAACAGCTTCTAATAATGGAACCATTGGTTGTAAGTTAGTTAATTTACTTTCATGTAATAATATGTAAGGATTATCTAACTCAGTTGTCATTTTATCACTGTTTGTAATAAAGTATGGAGATAAGTAACCTCTATCAAACTGCATACCCTCAACAACATCGAGTTCAGTGTCAATTCCTTTTGCCTCTTCAACAGTAATAACACCTTCGTTACCAACTTTTTGCATAGCTTTTGCAATCATTGTTCCGATTTCTTTATCACCATTTGCAGAAATTGTTCCTACTTGAGCAATCTCATCACTGTCTTTAACTTTCTTTGCTGAAGAAATTAAATTTTCTTTAACATTTTCTACTGCTGCATCAATTCCTCTTTTTACATCCATAGGATTCATGCCAGCAGTCACGTATTTAATACCTTCTTTTACAATTGCTTGAGCTAAAATAGTTGCAGTAGTTGTACCATCACCAGCTTCCTCATTAGTTTTGCTAGCAACTTCTTTAACCATTTGAGCACCCATGTTTTCAAATTTATCCTCAAGATCAATTTCTTTAGCAACAGAAACACCATCTTTAGTAATTCTTGGTGCACCGTAAGATTTATCCATTACAACATTTCTGCCTTTTGGACCTAAAGTAACTTTAACGGTATCAGCTAAAATATTGACACCTCTCATCATTGCCGCTCTTGCTTCAGCGTCAAATTTAATTATTTTTGCCATTTTACTTTCTCCTTTAAATTAAATTATTTACCTGAAATACCCATAATGTCTGACTCTTTCATTATGCTATATTCCTTACCATCAATTTTGACTTCAGTTCCTGACCACTTGCCAAATAAAACTTTGTCACCAACTTTAACATCCATTGGAATTAATTTTCCATCTTCAGTTTTAGCTCCACCACCAACAGCAACTACTTTTCCTTCTTGAGGTTTTTCTTGTGCTGTATCTGGGATGATTATTCCACCAGCAGTTTTTTCACTACTGTCTAAAACTTCGATTAATACTCTGTCATGTAACGGTTTAAACTTCATAAATTCTCCTTATTAAATATGTGCTTCATATAGATACTGACTTAACTTTTTCAAGATAATATGAAAAATAAGTTATGAAAAATCTTAGGAAATTAGGGATTTTATGGTTTATACCTTAAATTATGACTAAAAATATAGATCCTGAAGGCTTACGGTCAATAGCTGACAATTATGATCTATTCTACATAGATTTATGGGGCGTGGTTCATAATGGTGTAGAGTTACATGAAAAAGCAATTATCACTCTTAAAAAATTACTAGAATTAAATAAGAAATTTGTTTTATTAACAAATGCTCCAAGACCAATTGATACTGTAAAAGTTATTTTAGAAAAAATGGGAATGGATGAAAATTTGAGAAATCATGTTTTTACTTCTGGGGAAGCTTCATTAAGTTATCTTAGTAAAGAACACAAATCTCAAAAATTTTATCATGTTGGTCCACCAAGAGATTTTGATTTATTTAGAGATTTTAAAAAATATAAATCAAATAAAATTAATGATTGTGAATATTTACTTTGCACAGGTTTATTTGATGAGCATGATAAAGATCTAAATTTTTATAAAGATTTGCTTAAAGATTATATAAATAAAAAAATGATATGTACAAATCCTGATTTAATTGTTGATAAAGGAAATAGAAGAGAATTATGTGCAGGATCAGTTGCTATGGTATTTGAAAAAATGGGAGGAGAGGTTGTATATTTTGGTAAACCTTATCCAGAAGTTTATAATCAATCAATAGATAATAAAAATAGAAAAGCTTTATCAATTGGAGATAACCTTAACACTGATATTAAGGGAGCAAATCTTTTAAATTATGACTCTTTATTAATTACTAATGGAGTGCATAAAAATGAAATAAGAAATAATGGAATAGAAAAAGTATCAAAACAATATGAATCAATTGTAAACTTTACTCAGTCAGATTTAAAATGGTAAGATTATATAATAATTTTGAAATTGCTAAAAATCACAAAGGGTCAATAATTTTAATTGGAAACTTTGATGGAGTTCATTTAGGCCATCAAAAATTATTTAAATTAGCTAAATCTTATAAAAAAAAATATAATTCAAAAATTGGTGTGATCAATTTTGACCCAATGCCAAAGATGTTTTTTAACAAATCTTTAAACAATTTTAGATTGTCTAGTAATAATCAAAAACACAATTTATTAAATAATCTTGGAGTTGATTTTATTGTAACTAAAAAATTTGATAAAACTTTTTCAAAGACAAAATCAATCAATTTTATAAAAAATATTTTATCAAAAAGATTAAAGGCAAGATTTATATTTGTTAGTAATAATTTTAGATTTGGTAATAAAAGAGAAGGAGATGTGAAATTTTTGGTTCAACATCAAGAAAAGTACAATTACCAAGTTATTAAACCAAAACCTCTTCTGATTGAAAAAAAGATAGTTTCATCTTCTTTAATTAGAAGTTTTTTGGAAAAAGGTTTTTTGGAAAGAGCCAATAAATTATTAAGTAGAAAATGGTCTATTGATGGGATGGTTCAAAAGGGCAGACAAGTTGGAAAAAAAATAGGTTTTCCAACATGCAACATAGATATTAAAGATTATGTGCTAGCAAAACCAGGCGTGTATGCAGTAAGGGTTCTTCGTAAAAATAATTTTAATATACTAAAAGGGATAGCAAATCTTGGTTATAGACCAACATTTAATCAAAAAAAAATCTTACTTGAGGTTCATTTGTTTAATTTTTCTGGAAATCTTTACAATAAGCAATTATCAGTTGAGTTTTTAAAATTTATAAGAAAAGAGAAAAAATTTAAGAATATTAATAAGTTAAAGTCTCAAATTAAATTGGATTTGAAAATAGCAAAGAGAGCATAATGAGTAATTCACAAATTAATCTTCCTAAGACAGCTTTTTCTATGAAGGCTAATTTACCAGTAAGAGAGCCAGAAATATTAGAATATTGGAAAAAAATTAATTTATATCAAGAGCTTAGACAATCTAGCAAAGGTAAAGAAAAATTTGTCTTACATGATGGCCCTCCTTATGCGAATGGAAACATTCATATGGGTACCGCTCTAAATAAAATTCTTAAAGACATCATAGTTAAATTCCATCAAATGGACGGTAAAGATTCGATATATGTTCCAGGATGGGATTGCCATGGTTTACCAATTGAGTGGAAAATAGAAGAGCAATACAAAAAGAATAAAAAAAATAAAAATGAAGTTCCAGTAGTTGAGTTTAGAAAGGAATGTAGATCGTTTGCAGAAAAATGGATTGAGGTTCACAAAGGACAATTTAAACGACTAGGTGTTATAGGTGACTGGGAAAATTATTATTCTACAATGAGTTTTGATGCAGAAGCTCAAATTGTAAGAGAATTAGGAAAATTTTTAAAAGAAGGTAGTCTATACAGAGGGTTCAAACCAGTTTTGTGGTCTACAGTTGAAAAAACTGCATTGGCTGATGCAGAAGTTGAATATCAAGATCACAAATCAGATACGATCTACACATCTTTTCCCATAAAATCTTCTAATTTAAAAGAACTTGAGGGAAGTGAGATTATCATTTGGACTACAACTCCATGGACTATACCAGCAAATAAAGCTTTAGCTTATAACGAAGCGCTTGATTATTTATTGATACAACTAAATGATGAGGGTGATTTCAAAAATCGAAAGATAGTAGTAGCGGAAGCCTTGTTAGATTCTGTAATAAAAGAATGTTTAATTAAAGATTATAAAGAGATTATAAAATTTAAAGGTAAAGATTTAAAAGGTACGATCTGTGACCACCCATTTTTTGATTTAGGATATAAGTTTGATATTCCAATGTTGGAGGCAAGATTTGTAACAACAGAACAAGGAACGGGTATTGTACATTGTGCACCAAGTCATGGACCTGACGATTTTAATTTATGTTTAAACCATGGAATTAAAGCTATTGAAACAGTTGATGGTGATGGAAAATATACTAAGAACGTTCATTTATTTGAAGGAAATCATATCTTTAAAGCTAATCCGATTATTATTGAGAAACTAAAAGAACAAAAAAAATTATTAGCAAATGGTGAGCTGATACATTCCTATCCTCATTCTTGGAGATCTAAGGCTCCATTGGTACACAGAGCAACACCACAATGGTTTATATCAATGGAAAGTCATAAACTGAGAGAAACAGCCTTAAAAGCTTTAGATAAAACTACTTTTTATCCTAGCAAAGGAAAAGAAAGATTAAGATCTATGATTGAAACTAGACCCGACTGGTGTGTTTCAAGACAGAGAGTTTGGGGAGTTCCTCTTCCAATTTTTGTTAACAAAAAAACTAAAGAGATATTAGTCGATGATGAAGTGAATGAAAATATAGCAAACATATACGAAAAAGAAGGTTCTGATTGCTGGTTTTCAGATAACCCACAAAGATTTTTAGGTGATAAATATAAGTCAGAAGATTATGAAAAGTTAAGTGATATTGTTGAAGTATGGTTTGATAGTGGATCTACTCATTCGTTTGTTTTAGAAAAAAGAGAAGATTTAAAATGGCCAGCATCGATGTACCTTGAAGGTTCAGATCAGCACAGAGGATGGTTTCACTCATCGCTACTAGAGTCTTGTGGAACAAGAGGGAAAGCACCGTTTGAGTCAATTCTATCACATGGTTTTGTTGTAGATGGAAAAGGATTAAAAATGTCTAAATCTCTTGGAAATGTGATTGCTCCTGAAGATATTCTAAAAAAATATGGTGCTGATATTCTAAGAATTTGGGTAGCTTCATCAAATTATGCAGAGGATTTAAGAATTGATCATTCAATTTTAGACCAACATGCCGACTCTTACAGAAAAATTAGAAATACTTTTAGATATTTACTTGGAAATCTTAATGATAATTTTGAAGAAATAAATTTAGAGAAATTAAATTTGTCTGAACTGCCTGAATTAGAACAATTTATGCTTCATAAAATTTATTCTTTAAATGAAAATTTTAAAAATTATTTTAACAACTATGATTTTCACAATCTATACAAAGAGCTACTAAACTTTTGTACTGTAGATTTGTCGGCATTTTATTTTGATATTCGTAAAGACACTTTATATTGTGATTCTAAAGACACTAAGAAAAGAAAATCTACAATTATTTTGCTAAATATTATTCTAAACTCATTATTGAAGTGGTTTGCTCCAATTCTGTCATTTACTACAGAAGAAATATACAGATTAATATTGAATGATAATAAAAGCATTCATTTAACAAAATTTATAGAATTTCCAAAAAGTTTAAATAATGAAAATTTAAATCAAAAATGGTTAGAGCTTATTAAAATCAGAAATGTTTGTAATATCAGTATTGAAGAAAAAAGAGCAAGTAAAGAAATTGGATCAAGTTTAGAGGCAAGCTTAAAAATTAATTTAGATAAAAAACTAAACGACATTTCAAAAGATGTAGATTTTTCAGAACTTTGTATCACTTCAAGTGCAGAAGTTTTTTATTTAGAAAAATCCGAAATAAAAGTTCAAACTACGAAGGCCGAAGGTTCAAAATGTCAAGTATGCTGGAAAGTTACCAAGAATGCTTGTTCAAGAAAAACTTGTCCGAAACACTCTGAATGATATTTAAATTTTTAAGCAAAAAATTTTATATTAGTTTTTCAATAGTATCTTTAATATATTTTTTAGATAGGCTATCAAAAATATACGTTATTCAATTAGATAAGAATAATCTTGGATCAGAAATCTTTAATTCTACTTATTTAAACATTGTATTAATTTGGAATAAAGGAATTGCGTTTGGATTGCTCTCATTCAATGAATCACATTTATATAATATCTTAAGCTTAATAATTTCAATAATAGTTGTGATATTAGTTGTAATGTCACTAAAAAGTCAGGGTTTTAAAAGATATTCGTTGCTGATGATAGTTGGAGGAGCACTAGGTAATTTGCATGATAGAATTTTTTTTAATGCTGTACCTGATTTTATAGATTTCCATGTAGGAAATTTTCATTGGTTTATTTTTAATGTATCAGATATATTTATTACATTAGGTGTAATTGGCATGATTATTTTAGAGGTAGTAGAAAACAAAACTGAAAAAAAAAATAATGATAAAAAATATTAAGTTTTTAATTTTAATAATTTTAGGTACAATTATCCTTTCAAATTGTGGTTTAATGCAGCAGGCATTTGACCCACAGAATAAAAATACATCTGAAGAATTTTTAATTGAAAAAAAATCCCCTCTTTCTATGCCTCCAAGCTTTGAAGAATTACCAGTTCCATCAAACGAAAAAATAGATCAAGAAAGTCAAATTAATAATATTGAGTCATTAATTACTGAAAATAATAATAATGAAAAATTAGAAACTACTGACACAGATAAAGATTTTGAACAGTCAATACTTGATCAAATTAAAAATAATTAATGCTCACTGAAAATATAAGTTTTAAAAACTTTTTAACTAAAAAAAAAATATTAATCACAAAGAAAAACTTAAACTTAATTTTAAATGAAAAAAATCAATTAATTCGTTCACTTTCAAAATCTTACAAAGATAGCTTCAGTAAAAAAAATACAAAACATTTTAATAAAAAATTTGACTATAGAATCATAGGAATGGGAGGATCTACCCTTGGAGCTCAAGCAATTTATGATTTTTTAAAAAAAAAAATTAAAAAAAAATTCACGTTTGTTGATAATTTAAATGCTTTTGAAAATAAAAAATTAAAAAAAAATTTTAATAATTTAATTATATCAAAATCAGGAAATACAACTGAAACTATTGTAAATGCAAATATTTTAATCAAAAAGAAAGATATAAATTTATTTATAACAGAAAAAAAAAAAAGCTATTTGAGTTTACTTGCACAAAAATTAAAAGCAGAAGTTGTTGATCATAATAATTATATAGGAGGAAGGTATTCTGTTTTGTCAGAGGTTGGTATGTTGCCTGCAGAATTAATGGGGCTAAATTATAAAGACTTTAGACAATTAAATGATTTAGTAAAAAATAAAATTTTTATGAAGCAACTGATTTCGAATGTAGAAGCTACAATTTATTTTTTAAAATCTAAAAAATTTAACTCGATTGTTATTAATTATGATGAGCAATCAACTAATTTATTTAATTGGTATCAACAATTAGTAGCTGAAAGCCTTGGTAAAGAGAAAAAAGGTATACTTCCTATTATTTCCGTAATGCCAAAAGATAATCATAGTGTGATGCAATTATATCTGGATGGTTTTAAGAATAATTTTTTTACATTTTTCTATTCACACGAAAATAATTCTCTTAAAACTAATAATAAGTCAGTTTTACCAGAGCAAATGTATTTAAAAAATAAGGATATTAATCAAATTATGTATGCTCAAAAAAAGGCTACAGAAATTGTTTTTAAAAAGAAAAATATTCCTTTTAGAAGTTTTGAAGTTAGAAAAAGAGATGAAAAAACACTAGGAGAGCTTTTTTGCTTTTTTATACTTGAAACAATATTAATTGGTAAAGCCCTAAAGATTAATCCATTTGATCAACCAGCTGTAGAGCTTATAAAAAAAGAAACTAAGAAAATTCTGCTCTAAAAGTAAGATCCAAATATAATCTTTGAAATTCCATATTTTTTTTCATCAATCAATTGAAAATTTTTTGGAAATTCATCAATTTCCTTTTTATGTCTATGAATAATAATTACACCATTATCTTTAAGTATTTTATTTTCAATTATTGTATTAAGAATATTTTTTAAAGCCTTTTCTTTGTAGGGTGGATCTAAAAAAATTATATCATATCTCAATTTTAAACTTTTAAACTCAAAGTTATTTAGAATATCATTTTCAATAATTTCATAATTAATTTCTGATTTTAAATTATTAATATTTTTTTTGAGAATGGGCAAAACACCATCGTATTTTTCTATAAATGTCACATGATCTGCTCCTTGAGAAAGACATTCAATACCAAAAGAACCTACTCCAGAAAATAGGTCTAAAACGTATGCTTTTTTTATTTCAATTGAAAACTTGTTTGAATGATTAATTATGTTGAATATAGATTCTTTTGTAAGATCTTTTAAAGGCCTAGTTTCTTTATCTTTGGGTTCAAGAAGTTTTTTTCCCTTGAATCTTCCACCTATGACTCTCATTTATCAATAACTTTAAAACCAATATCTCCTCTATAAAATCCACCATCCCAATCTAATTTTTTTATACATTGATGTACGTTATCCCTAGCTTGTAAAAAATCATCAGAGAGAGAAATAAAATTTAGTACACGTCCACCAATAGCATATATTTTTTCTTTTTCTTTTTTAGTTCCAGCATGAAATATAAAATTATTTTCATCTAGATTGAATTTTTCAAGATTATTTATTAAGATATTTTTTTGATAGGTGTCTGGATATCCTTTTGAGCATAAAACAACACATAAACTTTTTTTATCAGTCCACTCAATATTTATATCTGCAAGTTTTTTATTACAACAAGCCTCAAGTATTTCTACTAAATTAGTTTTTAGTTTAGGAAGAATAGTTTGACATTCAGGATCACCCATTCGAACATTATATTCGATTAGATAAGGTTCATTATCAACAATCATTAAACCAGCATATAAAAAGCCTTTATATTCAGTCCCAAGTTTTGAGAGCCCTTTAATTGTAGGTTTAATAATTTTACTTAAAATTTTATCTTCCAAATCATTACTTATCAGTCGGGAAGGTGAGTAGGCACCCATCCCACCTGTATTTTTACCATTATCTCCCTCAAGAACTCTTTTATGATCTTGCGCAGTCTCAAAGCTTTTAATAGTTGCCCCATCACTAATTATAAAATAGCTCATCTCTTCACCTTTTAGAAATTCTTCTATAAGAACATTTTTAGCTTCTCCAAATTTTCCATCAAATATTTCCTCGACAGCCATTAAACTTTCTTGTTCGTTATTACAAATATAAACTCCTTTACCTGCGGCTAGATTGTCTGCTTTAATTACATTAGGATATTTTGTATTTTTTAAAAATTTTTTTGCATCAACTCTATTTTCAAAAATACCAAAGTTAGCAGTTGGTATATTATATTCTTGACAGAGTTTTTTAGTAAAAATTTTAGAACCCTCCAGTTGAGAAGCAATTCTGTTAGGGCCAAATACTTTTATGTCAAATTTTTCTAAATAGTCTACAATTCCATTTACCAAAGGTTGTTCAGGACCAACGACAACTAAATCTATAGAATTCTCTTTAATGAATTTATGCAATTTATCAAATTCATTAATATCAATCTCAACGTTAGTTGCAATTTTTGAAGTTCCTGCATTCCCGGGGATACAAACAATTTCATTTATAACTGAAGACTTAGATATTGTTGCTGCTATTGCGTGTTCTCTGCCACCGCTACCTATAATTGCAATTTTCATATTAATATTTATATATCTTATTAATGAAAAATAAATTAGCTAAATTAAAATATATGCCTAATAATTTTCAAATTATTGAAGAAGGTGACCATGTAATTTGTGCTATCTCTAAAAAATTAATACCTTTAGAAAATTTAAATTATTGGAATGTTGACAAACAAGAGGCTTATTTTTCTTACGTTGAGTCTTCTATTAAAAGAGAAAAAGACAATAATTAACTTTTCCATCGATCATGTGTCCAAATCCACTGATCAACATTTTTTAAAATCATTTTTTCGAGGACTTGATTTAGAAATTCAGTAATTTCTAAGACTGATTTTGTTTTACTCACTTTAATTGGTTTTGAGATATAAATTTTAAAATAGTTTGATTTTTTTCTCTCAATATAAATAGGTACCAACTCACAATTGTATTTTCTTACTAATTGAGCAGGTATAGTTGTAGTTGTTGCCAAATTGTTAAAAAATTTAACTTTTTCTCCCTCTCTAACCCTTTGATCTATCATTAAAGCTATCGATTTACCTTCAGTCAAATTTTTAATTATTTCACGGCTACCAGCTCGACCTTTTTTTATCTGATTTTTACAAATATTTTCTTTCCTAATTTGTTCCATCGTTTTATTCAAAAAAATATTATTTAAGGGTCTGTAGATAGCAGCAAGGTCAATTCCTGCTTTTTCAATTTCCATTGCCATTAGTTCAAAATTATTAAAATGACCTGAAATAAATACTGCTTTTTTATTATTGTTTTTTAAATTTTCTAAATGTTCTAAACCATCTATCGACACATATTTTTTTAATTCATCATTTCTAAATTTTTTTAAATAAACGTATTCAGCAAAAATCCTTCCATAATTACCGAGTACATTAGAGGCTATTTGAGATAGATTATCAGAGTGTTTGATATTTGCTTTTTTTATATTTTGAATGATTATTTTCTTTGATTTAAATATTGGGCCTATTGTTCTTCCAATAAAAAAACCTAAATCTGATGAAAGCCGATATCCTATTAGTTGAAATAATAGGAATAAAATTTTGATTAAAATGAACTCTAAAAAATAAGCTATTTTCTTCATAATTTTGATATTAGAATTTTTTTTAATTTTTCTTTATCTTTGATTTCTAGCTTAATTTTTAAAAATTTAATATTTTTTCTTTGAGTTTTATTTAATCGAAAAAAATCTTTTTCTGTCGTTACTAACGTTAAATTGTCTCTGCTAGCATTAGATTTTAATTCTTTTAGATCAATATTTGAAAATTTATGGTGATCAGGAAAAATTATTTTTTCACTAATATTAAATTTATATTTAACTAAAGTTTGCTCAAACTCATGTGGATTTCCAATACCACAAAACATTAAATATTTTTTTCTTAAATCAAATTTTTTTAAATTTAATGGCTTATATTTTCCTTCAAATATTTGTAAATTTTTATTAATAGATTTTAATTTTGATAAAAGTTTTTTATTTTTTTTTTCTCCATTTAAGAATATTAAATCATAATCTTTTATTATATTTAAGTTTTCTCTTAAGGGTCCAGCTGGAAGCACATATCCATTTCCAAATGCATATTTTGAATTAAAACATGCAATCTTTAAATCATAATTGATATTTTTTTGTTGCAAACCATCATCTAGAATTGCCACCTGATATTTTTTCTTTGAAGCAGTAAAAAGCGCATCTTCTCTATTACTCGATGATATAATTTTACCTTTATTATTTAATAAATTAATTTCATCTATCTGATTTTTATAATTTTTTTTTATAAATACTGTCCTAAATTTTTTTCTAAGCAGATCATTTATTTCTATTGCCAAGGATGTTTTTCCTGTTCCACCAATAAATATATTACCAATACATATTGATTTAATTTCAAAGTTTTTTTTTATAGAAAATTTTTTTGTAAAATTAATTAAAAATGTGATTGCTGATAAAGGGTAAAGAATGAATGAAATAAAATTTTTTGATTCCCAAAATTTAGGTTTTATTAACTTCATATTAAATATTTATTTATATAAAATAAATTTTTTTCAAGAACATCATTACCTATTTTAATAATTTTTTTTATGTTTTTATTTGGTGTTTTGTTTTTTAATCTTTTTAATATTAAATTTTCCATTTTTAAAATATCAGAAGAAAATGATGACATTTTAAGATTATTTAAAAAAGCATATATTTCTTTAAAGTTTTTAATATTAGGCCCACTAACAATGTAATTTCCTAACCTTGCAGGCTCCAGAGGATTTTGGCCACCATGTTTTATGATTGATCCACCCACAAAAGATACATTTGTTAGATTGTAAAATCTAGAAGATTCACCATAGCTATCAACTAAATAAATATCAGTATCTTTTTGAATTTTTTGATTTGAAGAATGTGAAATGCAATCAAGATCGAGTTTATTTAAAGCCTCTTTAATTTCATTAGTTCTATTAATATGCCTTGGGATTATTATTGTAATTAATTTTTTTTCTTTCTTTTTAAGTTTCTTGTGTAAGTTTCCAATTAATATTTCCTCATTGTAATGAGTGCTAGCAGCACACCAAACTTTAAAGTTTTTAAATTTATTTTTTAATAATTTTTTTGAATGAGCATGATTATCCTTTTGACCATAATATTTCAAATTACCTGCTATCCTAATATCTTTAACTTTAAATAATTTTAAATATTTTAAGGTTTCTAAGTTTTGGGGTAACGCTAAAGATATTTTTCCAAATACTTGTTTAGAAAATTTTGGAAAAATCTGCCATCTATTAAAACTACGTTGTGTAATTCTAGCATTCATAATTATGATTGGAATATTTTTTATACGTAAATTGTTAAACATATTTGGCCATATTTCTGAGTCTATAAAAATTGCCAGTTCAGGTTGCCAATAATTAATAAATCTTTTTACTATATAATTGTTGTCTAATGGAAAATATACATGGGATGTTTTTTTTAACTTAAGTTTATTAAAAATTTTAGCCGAACTAGTAGTTGATGTTGATAGCAAAATATTTTTTATTTTTTTATTTTTTTCTAATTTCCTTATAATTGGGATAATACTCATTAGCTCACCAACACTTGCCGCATGTATCCAAACCTTTTTATTATTTTTTTTTTGAGAATAAATACTAAATTTTTCCCCAACTCTTTTTAAATCTTCTTTGCCTTTTAATATTCGGTAAATAATAATTATAGGTGATATGATGATAGCTAAGTTTGTAAGTATGTTGTAAAAAAAATACATTAATACTCTTTAATTTGTCGTTCATAAAAATTTTTGTAAACTTTAGATTTTAATAAAAGACTTTCATGATTTCCTGAGTCAATGATTTTACCACTATCCACAACATATATTTTATCAGAATTAAGAATTGTTGATAACCTGTGAGCAATTACAATTGTAGTTTTGTCTAAAGTTAATTGAATCAGCGCTTTTTGAATCTTTTCTTCAGTTTCAGAATCCAAAGATGATGTCGCCTCATCTAATAATATTATTTTACTTTTTTTCAGAAAAGCTCTTGATATTGAAAGTCTTTGTTTTTCTCCACCAGATAACTTTACTCCATTCTCTCCAATCATAGTTTGATATCCATTCTCTAAATTGTTAATGAATTCACTGCACATTGATTGTTCTGCTGCTTTATATACTTCTTCATTGGTTGCCTCTGGTCTGGCGTATTTAATGTTATTTAAGACTGTATCGTCAAATAATGTAGTATTTTGATCAACAATTGATATTTGGCCTCTTAAGGATGCTAAATTAAATTTTGATATATCTTGATCATCTAAATGAATCGTCCCATCAGTTGGAGCATAAATTCTTGGTATCATGTTTAATAATGTTGATTTACCTGATCCACTATGACCAACCAATGCTGTCATTTTACCACCAGTAAAATTTACATTAACATTTTGAAGGACTTTGTTCTCTGGATTGGATTTATACGTGAAGTCAACATTTTCAAAAATTATACTTCCCTCTGAAATATTCAATTTATCCTTATCTTCATTTAAATTAATTTCATTACTGATATCTATAATTGGAAGAATTCTATTAGCAGCTGCCAACCCTTGTTCAATTGCAACATTAACTTTAGTAAGTGTCTTTACAGGTTGATAAGCTAGCATCATTGCAGCAAGAAATGAAAAAAAGTTATTTATAGCTAACTCACCACTAATAATTAATTTTCCAGAATAAAATATCAAAATAGCAATCATTACACCTGTTAATATTTCCATTACAGGTGTAGACCTAATGTAAACAGCTGAAATTTTTGCTGACTTTTCCTTTAAATCATTAACAAATTTTTCAGACCTCATATTTTCAAAATTTTCTCTTTGAAAAATTTTTAAAATTTTATGATTTTTGAAAAGATCAATTAAATATCTATTTAAATCCCCTGATTTTTCTTGTGCTTGAGTTGAGATTTTGCTCATTCTTTTCCCTACAACTTTTGCAGTAATTGAAGCAAGTGGAATCATAATAATTGCTATTAATGACAATTTCCAGTTTTGGATAAACATAACACAGAGCAAACCTATTAATGTAAGACCATCTTTGAAAATACTTAAAAATGCATCTGCCAACATTTTAGTTATTTGATTAACGTCAAAATTTAAATTTGAGATATATTTACCTGAATGATTACTTTCAATAATTTCAGTGTCTGCCTTAATGAAAGATTTTAGCATATCTGTTTGTAAATTTTTTTTAACCTCTTCTGAAACATTAATCATAAGAAGTTTTGCCATATACAAAGAAATACCTTTTGCAGCAAAAGCAAAAATAATCGCAAGTGGAATAAGAATAATCAAAGTTTGATCTTTATTAATGAATATTTTTTCTATTGCTGGATCTAACAGCCAGGCAGTTGAAGAAGTACTTATGGCAACAATAATTGAAAATAACGAAGCTAATAAGATTTTACCAATAAATTTTTTTGTATACTGTTGATAGAGTCTTTTAAAAATTTTTGCTTTCATCATTTTCTATATTAATTTTCCAATGAGAATATTGACAAAAACTATCAGTCCTAAAAAATTATTACTTTTGAATTTAGACAAACAATCAATCGATTGATTGATATTTAGTTTTTTAACCTGAAATACTAGTAACTGTAAAATAGGGATAATCATAAATAAGAAATAATAGATTTTAAATTTCATTAATATTCCCACTAAAAATAAAGATGTGATGAACAAGCAGTATGAAATAAACAAAAATTTTTTTGGATCATTTTTAAACTTTATTGAAGTTGATTTTACACCTATTATTTCATCGTCTTTAATATCTTGAAATCCATAAATAGTGTCGTAGCCTAGTGTCCAAAATATGGCCCCTAGATAGAATATAATTGGTATTATTGAAAAATCATTTGCAATTGAAATCCAAGCTAAAACTAATCCATAATTAAATGTAATACCTAGAAATAATTGAGGCCAATAAGTAATTCTTTTCATTAATGGATAAGTAAAAGCTAAGGGCATTGAGATTAGAGCCATTAGAATCGTAAAATTATTAAAATTAATTAGTACTAAAAAAGCAACAGCACATAAAAATAATGCATAAATAGATGCTAGTTTTACAGATACCTTGCCTGAAGCGATGGGTCTATTTTTTGTTCTTTCAACTTTTTTATCAAAATTTTTATCAGCTATGTCATTCACTATACACCCAGCTGATCGCATTAGTATTGAACCAGAAAAAAAAAGTATAGAATAAAAAAAGTAAATTAATAAATTCGAGTTAAAATCATAAACTATTGTAAGTCCCCAAAGGCATGGCCAAAACAACAACATAAAGCCAATTGGTCTTTTTAATCTTGTAAGTTCAATAAATAACTTTATTTGGTTCATAATTTACTTGTAAATAACAAAGGCTAGATTCATAATCAAACTGATTCGTATGAACATAGATTACACAGTCACAGCCCTTATGTTTCCGGCCATACCCTTGCTAATGAGCATCTATAGTAATAGATTTCATTCTCTTAGTAAGCTTATCAGAGAACTTCATGATGAACACGTTTATGAAAATCATGTGCCTCATGAATGGAAAAAACAATTCATAAATCTAAGTGGACGAATTACACTATTGAGATGGACAATTATGTTTGCTGCTTTCGGTTTTTTGTTTAATATGATGACAGTGCTTGGTCTTTATTTAAATGAAATATTTATTGCTAGATTAATTTTTGGTTCTTGTTGTTTGTCTATGATTATTTCTATTTTATTTTTTATTAGAGAAATTCATATCTCAACTAATGCACTTAAGCTGCATATGGCTGATATGGATGTTAAGCTTGATTAAGGAAGTATAACTGCAGGGCCTAAAATTTTTCTACCTTCCAAATCTTTATGAGCCTCAACAACCCGATCTAATTTATATTTTTTAAAAATATTAATTTTAACTTTTCCAGAACTGATTTTTTCAAACATGATTTTTGATGCTTCAGAAAGCTCTTCTTTAGTTGATAAGTATTGTTGCATTGCAGGTCTTACAAGATACAGGCCTTTTGGCTGAAGCATTTTAGGGACGTTTATATCTGATAATGGTCCTGATGCATTTCCAAATGAAACCATCATTCCTCTTATCGCTAGACATTCAATTGATCCATCTAAAGTGTCCTTACCAACACCATCGTAAACTACTGGAACACCTTTGCCATCTGTAATCTCTAAAACTTTTTTAGCAAAGTTTTCTTTATTATAATTGATTACATGATCATAGCCATTTTCTTTTGCTATTTTTATTTTTTCATCTGACCCAACAGTACCTATAACTGTACAACCTAAACTTTTAGCCCATTGACCAAATATTTGACCAACTCCTCCAGCTGCCGCATGATAAAGAATTGTTTGTCCTGATTTAACAGGAAATGTTTTATGCAATAAATAAAACGTAGTTAAACCTTTTGTCATTAAAGTTGCTGCCACTTCAAGATCAATACCCTCTGGTACTTTTACAAGATTTTTTGTTGGGTAATTTCTATGTGAAGAATAAGAGCCCAATGGAATACCAGCGTAAGAAATTTTATCTCCAACTTTAAAGTCTTTTACGTTTTCACCAACATCAGTAATGACACCAGCACCTTCTAAACCTATACCACTTGGCATTTTTAGAGGATATAGACCTGATCTGTGATAAGTATCTATATAATTAAGTCCAATAGCTTTTTGCTCAATTGTTACTTCGTTAGGCTCTGGCTTATCTAGCGTTATATCTTTAAGTTCTAAAACTTCAGGACCACCATTTTTTTTTATTTCTACAGCTTTCATAATTTATTTTACAAATGTATCATTATGATAATCTTGAACTGCTTGCAAGATTTCAGCTTTGGAATTCATTACAAAAGGTCCACCTCTCGCAATTTCCTCGTTAATTGGTTTGCCTGAAATTACTAAGAACTTAGCATCTGATTTAGCTTTCACGGTTAAATCCTCACCTCTAGTTAATAATATTAAAGTACTATCTTTAACATTGTCGTGTTTGTTTTTGCCAATTTCAATTTCACCATTAATTAAATAAATAAAACTATTATGAGTAGTTGGTAATTTAAAATTGAACTCTTTATCTTTATTTAACTCAACATCAAAATAAACTGGCTCAACGTTATGACCTTTGACAGGGCCTTCAGCATTTTCAAATTTACCAGCTATGACTTTTATAGTTTTGTGATCATCTTTATGAACACTCATTTTATTTGCATCGATATAAATATACTCAGGCTTACTCATCTTTAGTTTAGCAGGCATATTTACCCATAATTGAAAACCATGAAGCTTACCTTCTTTCATTGCCGGCATTTCAGAATGAATTATTCCACTTCCAGTTTTCATCCACTGAACATCTCCTGCGGTCATTCTACCCTCACCACCTGTACTATCTTTATGTTCAAAATCTCCAGCCA
>Ga0233432_10002355_pt1 | contig 17613 bp, 12 predicted proteins | sample SI_122_August201_6_FD_179870 | JGI IMG/M metagenome (GOLD analysis project Ga0233432, IMG submission 179870) | Seawater microbial communities from Saanich Inlet, British Columbia, Canada - SI_122_August2016_10_MG | ecosystem: Environmental > Aquatic > Marine > Inlet | place: Canada: British...
TATTAATGAAGCCTCTGATATGACTGAAGGTAGCCAGCAGTTAGCCTGTACAGGTAACAACTGTGAGCTTTAAGACATAAACAGGATAGAGTAACCTCTGTCGTCACCACCTACGTCCTCTGGCTTCTCTTTAGGGTCATGGGACGTAGGTATTCCTTCCTTCTGCATCTTCTTGATGCGGTCCTTAGACTTCTCACACATAGTATGGTAGTCCAAAGATGTATAGCTTACTGTGTGCTTATCGTCGTTCTTTTTCACGGTTTTCTCCTCCGGTTAACATACCTGCGCCTAATGTAGTAGCACCTGCATTTATCTTTCTCTCTTGAGTTAGCATTCTCTGAGATGGTTTAGCTTCTGCTATGTTTCTCAGGCTTTCTCTAACGTCTACTTTTTTCTTAGGTTGTGCAGACTTTATCTTTTCTTTGTTTTTCTTAATGTCAAAGTGCATGGGGGGTGTGACTGATAAAGACCTGTTAGGCAGTCCACCAGATACCACAGTACCCACAACTGGCGTCTTCTCTAAAAAATTATGCTCATCTGATATTACAGCCATTACTCTACCATTTGGATTTACTTTAGCAATATAGTTTACACCGCCCTCTGTAACAGCGTTTCCTACAAAAGACCCTGTAATCCAAAGTCCGTTTTCTTGAGCGTCTTCCAAAGTTTTAGATTTTGGATGTAAACGTATTTTACTGTTATCTAGATTTTTAATAAAAGCGTGAAGCTGCGGGACAGTGGCATTTTTACCATTTTTAAATAAAGGTCGCAGTGAAGTTAAAACAGTACTCTTTGTTGCAAAGTCTGCGTGGTGCGCTCCAGTTACTTGATCCCCAGCACCAGCGTTTTTAATTCTAATATGAGAACCGAGAGAATTTCCAATAGACGTACCATCCGCATCTCTCCAGACTGTCCTAACGTGTTCGTCAATAAGTTTCAAATCTTTATCTGCTACACCAACATTTCTTCCAGATTCGTACTTACCCTTCAAGTCGTTCTCTTTAATTAATCTAGTGTACGAACCTTGCTGTATTGGAACAGCCTCTGTTAAATAACTCCTCTCTTCTATATTTTTAACGTCAGGAGACACCGGACCTCTGCGGCCTGCTTGATCTGGAATAAGAATGTCAGATGCCTGAACCTGTGCAACAGCTTTTCCTATGTCCCGTGAGCCGCCTTTTTCAAGAGCTTCTTTAGCCGCTTCTTGGCTGGTTCTGTTAATTCCTGTTTCTCTATACAAGGCTCTGGAACTAGGGTTTAAAACCTGCCCTACTCCGCGAACAGCAGAGTTTCCCATCCAATTGACAAAAGACCCTACTTTTTCTCTGGCGTCGGCTACCTGCTGGGGGCTTTCAAACCTAGGAACCCTAGAGGCAATCATTTCGTCAACTAGCGTGGGCTGTGCTGTGTTAGACGGGCCGTAAAAGTTGGGGATGTAATTAGGCGCTGAAGACAGTGCATTCCCGCGACCGCTGTTTGCTCCTGCCAACCGTTTTGCCCCACGTATACCGCTAGTCACAAGTCCCGCACCCAATAGGTTTGAAGGAGCTAAAGCCATATCCAAACCAGCGTTTACTAACTCTTTAGGTATGCGCTGATTAGGCATTTCTTCTTGAGGGTTGCTCATGTTCATACCAAGTACGCTTGCCCTAGGTATAACAACGTCCTCTTTGGTAAACTCTTCTGGGCTGTCACCCAACGCAGAACGTACAGGACGTAGCTCTGCTTCAGACACAGCATCAAAAGCGTCACCTATAGCACCAAACCCAGACTGATATGCCTGAGATTCAGCCTCAAGTGACCTAGCAAAGTTATTAGAAAGTTTCTCTAACCACTTCATTCAGTTTCTTCCTGCTCTAGCTCAGACTCAATCTGCTTGAACACAGCGTTTAGATACGTATAAATCTCTTTGCTGTCCCGTTGTAGCATACTACGCTTCACTGGATCTTTTGTGGACTGTATTGCTTTCTTAATTTCTCCAATCATATCACGCTTGAGGTAAGCAACTTTAGCTCTTATTTTTGCTGGTCCGGGCCTCTTTAGTTGGTTTTTAATGTAAGCATACGGACCTACTATTGCTGTGCCACCTAAGACGTAGATGGCGTTGCTTGCTACACCTAGCGCCGTACTACCTGCGTACTTCTGAAGACCTAATGAACTAATAAATCGACCAAAGCGTGTCTTAGCTTCTGTAGCGGCCTTAGCGTTCAAAGCACCTAGAGAAGGTATAACCTTAGACATTTTAGAGAATAAAGTTTCTGCTGAAGGTACTACATCAAACACGGTTTGGTTTACGGCCCTGCGAACAGCCATCGCCGCTAAGTTTCTAGTAGTTAGAGAATCACCAGATAAATCGTAACCCATCCTATTTGCTCTATCGTCAAACATAGATCGCGTGACACGTAACCCTTGAAGTGTACCACCCTGCTCATCCAAAATTGCCAGAGCTTCTTTGTACAAAAGAGCAGTCTCCTGTCTTGCTTGTTTTGAAGACATAAGTTTTGGGTTAGTTAATACCATTTCGTCAAACTGAGCTTTCATATTGCCTCTTAAATTATCGTCTAACTCAGCCCAGTTAACTTTTCTTTCGTTCTTTGCTAACATTTTCATTAAGTTAGTTTCTAAAGTATCATAGTACTGCTGAAATGCGTTGTGGTTTGCCTGTAGAGTTTTGTTGCCAGAGACTCCTGCGGACTTAGCTATGTCTATAAGCTCTAACTGTTCAGCAGACGCTAGTTGTTCTTGAGTACCTAATAATCCTTTAGGATCTTCAGTTAGCTTTACCTGCTCAGAGGTTTTCTTGTTGCCCTCAAACAAAACTTTGTATACGTCTGCGTCACCCCCAGCTAGAGGCTTAACTTCGTTACGCATACCTACACGCTCTAGCTTCATAGGTTTTACTGGCTGTTTAACGAGTGGGCCTGCACCTTTAGTAAATCCTAAGTCCATGACAGCGACAAGGTTGGCGGCTTCGTTAGGATAGGTTGTTTCAAACTCTTTCCACGCATCCATGCCTTGACCAGCAGCATTCCAAGCCATCTGACCACCCTTGGTTTGCATCAATGCCTGAAACTGCTCTGCGGCCCCTTCCTTGAGTCCTTCAGGGAGCATAGCCACGCCTTTTTCTGCACCAAACATAACCATCTCAGATGCAGAGTCAAAGGCCATTCTGAGGGGAGTAGTGATTGTCTGCAAAAGAACAGACGGTAGGTTTGTGGACTGTCTGTACTGCTCCTCAAGTACCGCAGGATCACTCATGGCTGCTGAGATACTAGCCGCCGTAGGTTGGCTCTGGCTAAACCTCTGCATAGTCTGGGATTGTCGTTCGACTCCTCTTTGGTAAGGCTCAGAGAAAAACCTGTTCCACAGAGAAGATCCTTCTGTCTCTACGTCAGAGTTATCTAAGTCTACTGCGTCACTCTCAAACGCCCTAGAAAACGCTGATTCGTCATCAATCACCATTTCTTCCTTTTGCTCTTCAGACACCAGAGGTTCGCCTTCAGCAGGTACGCCAAAGGCTCTGTCAAATGCTTCCATATCTTCTGCAAGAGACATTACGTTAAGCTCCTATCTTGACAAATTTACCGTCTACAAGTTTGTATTTAGTCCCATTTGGTCCGTTAGGGGCGTAAAAGACCTTCTTTGTCTCAGGGTCTTGGTGATAGCCTACAGCTTTGTACTCAGGCCTACCCCACTCAATAGCGTCAGCGGCAGCAATACCAGAGGCCAGCTTCTGCACATTCAGCAGGTGCTTCTTAATGGCTGCTAGAGCCTTGTTTTGTGCATCGCCTGACATACCTGTGTAGATAGCATCAATGGTAGACTGCAAGGACATAAATTCAATATTAGAAATTTGTCCCAAGCCAGTACCTGATGCTCCTGACTCAGCAGCTAGACGCTTCATCTCGTTGATCTGGTCAAAGCCAAGTCTAGCCCTGATCGACAACAATTCTTTCTCTCTGTCGTATGCAGGGGTTCCGGGAACCATTGCAGACATCCCGCCAATAAATCCTGTTTCTGTGAATCCGGGGTCCATCAAATCATCAATGTCTTGAATGAAGCCTGTGGTTTGCGCGATGAGGTTCAAAGCGGCATCACGGTCACCCTCGCCTTTTCCGGGTGGGTCCAACGTGCTAATCAATGTTCCATCATTAGCATTTAATATAATCACTGAACCATCTTCACGCTCTACTGTTTTTATTCCTTTGTCAGTCGGCTTCTCAGGCTTAAACCCACGTTCAGCAATAACCTCTCCTGTCTTTGGGTTTACTAAAGCAGCGCCAGCAGATAGGGTAACTGGTTCTTGTGTGCCACCAGAGCCTGCTTCATAAGCCTCCATAATTTGCGCTTGTGTTCCACCTTGGGCTAAAACAGAATTAATACCTTCTCTCATATCTTCCAGAGGCACACCACGGGCTGCTCCTTGGGTAATAGCCATCAGACCGCCTTGAGCGCCCCGTTGACGATTTGTGTCTTCTTTAGCAGTAGCCCTATTAGCAGCTTCTAGAAACACCTTAGCTACTTCAGGTTGCCCACCTGCGGCGTACTTCTGAGACATAGCCGTTAGTTGTGCAGGATCATTAGCGTACTGCTGTAGTAACTGCTGTACTTCAGCCTGAGATTTCACACGGCTCTTCTCAGCCATCATGATGCCCGGAGTTGCTCCCACGCCTTTAGCGGCCTCAAACAAACCTTGAGAGTAACTAGGATTAAGGAGTCCTTGTATAAACGATTCTGAAAACTTAGCCATGCTTAGACTCCTCCTAGATATACAGCAGATGATGCTTCAGGGATCTGACTGTAGTCTACCATCAAGTAACCGTTGCTATCTGTAGATACTGCGGAAGGTCTAACCTCTGCAATCTCTTGTGCAAGAACACCAAAGGTCATGTTGTTGTTAGTGAACTTCTGACCTTCTTCGTTCCAATCCCAAGTGTACAGATTGATACCGTTAACTGTAGCAACCTTGTCAATGTTAGTCTTCAGTCTAACGTCAGAACTAAGTATTCCACCTAGTATTGTACCAATTCCACCTGAACTGTTAGCCACAGGTTGCGTAAGACCACTTAAGAGTCCTGTGCCCACCTGACCCAAGAGATTAGCTCTAGCTGTCTCTGCGGCCATACGTGCCTGAATACCTGACATCATACCCTCACTGTAGTTACCTACTCCGTACTGCTGTGCTTGTTGCTGTAACTGTGGGAACATATCAGTAGCACTAATCTGGTTGAGCATGTTAGCTTGTGGCAGATATGAACCTGTCAGCAGGGCCATGTTAAGCGCCTGTTGATCGCTGGAGAGGCCTGTGGCTGCACCGTACTGCGCTGAACCAAAGCCCAGAGACTCGTAAGCACGTCTCTGTTGTGCATCTCGCATAGCACCCTCAGCAGAGGCCAAGTCACTACTTAATCCGTAGAAGTCCTTACCAAAGCCAGCCTGCTGTGCCTGCTCTGCTTGTGCCTGTTGAATAGCCATTAAGGACGATTGATTCTGAGCTTCCGCTTGAGCCTTAGACAAAGCAAACTGCTCTGGTGTACCACCGTACATATTAGTCTGTACACCACTTCTACCTTGGTTATACAGACGCTCCTCAAGAGCTAACTGCTGACGTTGCTCCTCAGGTGCTTGCATAGCCCTCATGCGGTTATAAATGTCAGTCTCACGAGCACCTGTGCTTTGACCCGCCTGCTGCATGAACTGACCGCCTAAATTTGAAGCACCCTGTGCTAACAATTGCTGATTCAGTAGTCCGTAAGGATCATTGATAAGCTGTTGGTTACCACGGTCTATAGCGGCTTGAGCACCCAAGCGAGTCTCTTCAACTCCCATGGGATTACTAAATATACTGTTGCTTGCCCTGCGGAGCATTTCGTTCTGCATGGCCTGCTCTTGTGCCCCTAGAGTTGTACTAGCACTCAAGTCAGTAACTACACCAGTAACAGGGTCTACTGTAGGGCTTACATTAAAGGAAGATCCTGTGCTAGACGTTAGTGTATACGGCCTAAACTGAGATAGCCCTAGGCCTTCAGTAGCAATCTGTGCTGCTCCCGGTAGCCTTGTTCCGTCATCCAGAGTAGCACCAGCAAAAGATTGATTACCCACAGTACTGAGTCGGTCATAGGCTTCTTTTGTAAGAAGGCCTCCACCAATGGCAGTACCTATTCCTAGTATTTGTTCAATACTCATTAGAGAATACCTCTGTTCTTAGTAGTTATCATATAGTTTTACCTATTAACGCTAGTACGTTCATTTCTTGGATGGACAAAGAATAACCATTAATGTCTGTCTCAAGGCCCACGTTAATTACAGACCCATAGCCTGTAGTGTTTAGTGAGTTTCTACTTATAGTAACTCCTTCAGCAGAAAAGTCAGAGTCAGTATATTCAGACTGTCCGTAAAACCCCGGACTATCACTGCTTGTTCTAAACGTACTAGAGCTAGTGTCTGTTGAAAAGTCATAAGACCACTTGAGGAAAATGTCTGAATTGTTTCCTCCAAGCAAAGTAGGTCTAATCTTTTTTAACATCTTAATCTTTGCTGGGTCACCAAACGTAAGCCCCGGACTAAAGTACCTAAAGCGATAAGGCTTTCCGTTGTCTTTATAGTTGTCGTACTTACCTATACCATCTTCACACCCTATGTATACATCACCGTTTCTGTCTCTTTGAAACGACTTAAAGTCTACACTAGGCCAACGAGTGACCTTGTAAGAACCATTTTCTAACGTGCCTCTTACGTCAAAGCAGTACACTAAACTTAGGTCAGAAAAACACAAAAGATAAAAATAATTCTCAGGACTATATACAGTACTCACAGGTTTACTAGTAGCCAGTGTATTAGCAATTAACTCTTGCTTTATGTTCCTGCTCAAGTCAGTAATAGGTAGTGACTTTTCTTGTATTGTCCTACCGAGTCCTCTTAGGCCTGTAGGAGTTAAAAACAAGAGATCTGTTCCTATGTCTTGTATGCTGTTTCTGTCTACACAACCTACACCAACAACAGTATCATGGATAACCATAGACGCAGGACTGTCTGCTCCACTATAAACAATTATATTATTCTCACCAAAGACAATAAGGAAGTTATTGTGTGCGGCAAGAGCTACAACCCTATCAAACCCATTAGGCCATGCCTCAGATACATCTATAGATCCGCTAGATCCACTACTAAAGTTGTGTCCTATTAACAAATCAGACCAATAAATAATACTGTCATTAGTGTCGTTACCTACAACAAACAACCTACCGTAAGCAGCAAGAACTTCATTAGAATACTGACTAGCTGTTACATGAGCGTTATGTACATCAGACATTTTAGTTATGACCCCAAGGGCATCACTATAAACTAATGGTTCATAACCGCGTTGAAAGAAGTACGCATGGTCGTTAAAGTTAACAATCTTCCAATCGTTATCCGTAATTGTGTATGAAGCCGGTGTAGCGTTAACCAGAGTAGTTGTACCTGTAAAAATCAGATTGTTCCCAGTACTAAAGATTACTTCGTTACCGGCACTGTCATAAAACTCGTGTATCTTATGAATGTAGTCTGAGCCTAACCAGTACTTGTCTGAGGTAAGAACACTGTTACCTTTTCGTGACGCAAGGCGACCCCGCCTGTCAATGATAGCGTTATCCGCAACCTCAGCAAAAGCAGTGTCCAACGCTAGAGGCGAATCCTCAGTGTTGATCCCCATGAAAGCAGGAGCAACTAAGTTAATACTCTGTAATGGCTGAGCCATAAGTACTCCTAGGGTGTGTACCAGATGGTTTCATCAGGATGCTTCTGTGCATCCATAGCGATTGCATCTGATAAGTATTTGTCAGCTAGAGCAAAGTACTCAGGGGTAGATGTACCGCCTGTCTCCCCTCGCTCACGAGATGCTAACGCTAAGGCCAAATGTATCACAGGCTGACTAGGGATAAACAGTTTGTCAGCGTCAACAGCCAGCGGAGCATTCCTAATTACCATCTTAGCCTTAATAACGTAAGTGTCGTTAGGCCTAGGGTACAAGTCAATCTGAGAGTCCCCAGCGTTATCAACACCGTTGTACGTATAGAACGTAGGGATACCCTCAGCAGCAGCACCTAAGACGTATTTCTCGTCAACCCAAGACTGTGGGCGGTACTCCATAGGCATATTTGCTGTATCGTTCATAATCGTAAGGATCTTTCCGTAGTCCTGAGTACCTAACAGAGAATACGTATGTATACCATCTATAGTAGAAATATCTATAGTCTTCCTAAGATGTGACCAATCCCAAGCGGTTTCAATGATACCCTTAGCATCATTAATAAAGTCACCAACCATAGTACTATAAGTATTAGCGTATACCGTCGTTACTTGGTCTTCCCGTAGACGCCTCAGTACATTATTTACTAAATTTAAGTATGTCATATGATGTCCTGAAACAAGCTGTTAGTTAACCACCCTTGCAACATTTTAACGTAATCTACAGGCTGTCCTGCGTCACCTCGGGCCATAGTCTGTCCTTGTTGCATTTGCAGAGGAGAATAGTTGTATCCAGTGACAGCCCCTATCCCCCCAGCATTCCCAGTTACTGTACCTATTCCAGAACTTCCGGGGGATGTGTACGTAGAAGTCCCTAAGCTCACTCCGGGTACAGGATCAGGGGCAGGAGGAGGGGCTTGGTAGCCACATTCTACTGAGTTAGGAGCCGCAGACTGTACTGATCCCCCTTGTCCATCAGCAGTCAATGTAATCATTGTGGTGCCTGAACACTGTCTCCCTAAGTATGTCCCAGCGGCTAGGTTAGTAGGAGTGTTATTAGTAGTGTTATTAGTAGCAGATGAGGCACTATGGTCAACAGGGTTAGCAAGCTGCTCCCCATTTAGGCAATAACTATAATTAGGAAGACGATCAACGGTACCATCAGAATAAGTTATTACAAAATCATTACCATCACATTGACCAGAGGACGTAAGCCCCTCATTAGATGTCGTAGTGCTCGTAGACTCAGTAGCTGCTGAAGACTGTGAGGCAGCATAAGCCTGCCCTTCAGGAGAGTTTTTAATCTCATTCATTATAGCATTAATGTCACTAGAGTTTCCACGCATGGCGGCTTCCTTAAGCCTTTCACTGTAGTAGTCTAAACCACCACTGTCTGCTCCTCTACCTAAGTACAGTTGATACGCTCGCTCTACCTCTTGCCTAGATTTATCCATTATAGCTGATTGCTCCCAGCCTGAATAACCCGGCTTTACTCCTCCAGAGTTGTCAACACCCGTTACATCCATAATGTAATCAATTACCTCTGTTCCGTATCGACCAGAGTCTATATTCTCATTAGGATTAGGTACGTTGTTTGTATTAAACAAGCCCATAGTATTAGGGGCAAATATAGGAGCCTGAGAAACACACTGGCCCCTATCATTAATCACGCCCTGCTCGCCGTTAGCTTGAGTACAGAACGTACCTTGCGGCTGTCCAAAAGAAGTCATACTATATCCTTATTACGTTGAATCAACAAACGTTGAACTTGTGCGTCCAACTCTGCTGCATAATCTGTATAGGGTTTATTTGACACCACTAACTCAGGCGTTCTGTTGTATCCCATAGAAACATTTGCTGGCTTAAACATACCAGTGCCACCACCGCCAACACTGCCACCCCCACCGCCACCACCACCCCCACCACTAGAAGAAGAAGAAGTAACTGGTGCTATCCCTGTGGGCACACACTGGTCCAAACCCTTTGGATCAATCATGTAACCCGGTAAACAGTCACCACAGGAGCCATCTTCATTTTGTCCCCTGTTCTGTTGTTCACAAGGCGATCCCGGAGGAGGTGGAGGAGGAGGAGTACCATTAGTAATAACAGTATTATCTACACATAGTCCTTCAGCGTTCCTAGTCTGACCATCGGGACAGTCATCAGGGGGAGGAGGATTATCGTCGCTGCCGGGACCTACTGTTACAGGGGCAGGGGTTTTAGCACACTGTTTATCCCAGTTAATCTGTGCAAACCCGTATTCCTCAGGCCTCGGTTCGCTACATAATGCCTCAATAGGGTCAACACAGTTTCCTTGTGCATCTCTAACTTCATTACCTTCACAAGACTCAGTACCACCGCCCGGAGGCCCTACTGTTACTGTCTCACACTTCTGTGTTTCTTCATTATATTCCTCATCTTCACCACACTGACCGTTGCCGCCGTTGCCTCCGTTACCGCCGTTGCCTCCGGTTCCTATAGTTGGTACGTAGCAACCTCCCTCGTCATCAAAGATGCCCTGCTGACCATCACTAGTGTTACAAGGTTGGCCGGGAGTGAAAAAGACTTCATCAACACAAGCACCAGCGACCTCGTTGTACACCTGTCCTTCAGGACAAACCTCTACTGTATCTGCTGATACGCACTTTCCAAATTCATCAGATTGAAAACCCTCTATACAAGGGCCACAAGACTCTTCTTCTGTAGCATCTGGTGTTTGTACTCTGTTTACTGTAGAACAATCAAAGTCAGCACCAGACCCACCGTTGTTATTTCCGGGTCCTGTAGTCGATACTGTTACAGTCGTACCACCTTCTGTAGTGTGGCTACCTGATCCACTTGCGGCGTTATTAATCCAATCAGATAGTGTTTTAATCCAGCCGTCATCAGGATCTACAGAATCTAAGGTTGAACTAAGTATTTCCCAATAAGGACTCGTGCCCTGTACCTCTTCAAGCCCCTTAGCTACAAAATCTTTCCAGCTTAAAGTTTCAGGTAGGCCGTCGTATCCAGTTAAAGTTACAAACTTACCGTCTTTGTTTTCAAAAATGTCTACGTAATCATAAGATTCTGTTGCGCTTTCCCACCAATCGCCACCAGTTATATTCTGCTCTACAAACTCGTTAAAGCCGCCTCTTATGTCTGCAATTACTCCACCAGAGTATCGTCCAGTAACTGGGTCTGGGACGCCATTGAAAAACTCATAGGTACTAGACCCCTCCTTAATTAGACCACCAAAGGTAAAGTCCTGATTAGAGGTTGTTAATGAAGAAAATAAATCCTTGCCTATTTCAAGACCACCACCTAGTGCTCCTGAAGTAATAACAGTTTCTAGGTCTACAGTACCATTAATAACAGCTTGTTCTATAGCAGAAGCAGAGGCAGAAGCTATAGCAGCCGTAGAAGCCGCAGATAAATCTGAGAATATACCTAACTGTGAAAACTGAGTACCTAGCCCAGCGCCTAAAGCACTGCCTAAAACACCCTCTACCGTTAATTCTTCCCCAAGTACTCCCTGTATGCCTGCGGAAACTAAAGACGATGTGGCGGCACTCGCTGCTGCTCCACTCATCCCTAGTTGTGAAACAAAGAAACCCTTTAGAGATGTCCCAATGGCCGCATTAGCTGTTCCCCAAGTAGCTGCTGCTAGTACAGCCGCTTCAATAATTTCTTTAGCGTAATCAACCTGAGGGGTTTTATAAGTCTTAGTAAAACTTGTGCCATTCCATCGGAACAAGTCACCATCGTCGTTCTGAAAGCCTTCTACTATTCCGTAACTCTCACTTAAGGCTTTATATTCTTCAGGGTTGTCGTATTGATTAAGACCTTGAGCATTTAAGGCTGAGGACTCCTTTACAAAGCTCATCCAGTTGTCGTAAGTTAAATCAGGGTTAGCTTCTTTAAAGTAACCCATTCCCTCGTCGGCATCCCAGAAGCTCTTAATTGTTTCTTCTGTCTGCCAAGATCCCTGAGTTGTTACAGAACCATCGCCCTCAACATCAAAGTATATTTTACGTACGTCACCTAGCTCAGATGGCTGATTAAAATAGTACACTGGTGTGCTAAAGTCTGGGTCTGTCTGCCAACCACTCGGTGTATAATAAGCGTTGGAATAATACATATTCCCGTCGTCACCCTGAACTACAGGGCTAGGCTTATTTTCTAGAATAGCACTCAAGTCAATGCCGTTTACATTGCCGAGATCAAAATCACCTAAGTTTAAGTTAGGGTCTATTTTGGGTGCAGCCATTATTTTTTACCCTCAGCGGTTTCTCTGATAGCGTCTGTCTCAGAGTACACACACAGACCTAAACATACGCCCTTCTTATCTTTTACGTGTATAGAACCAGTGCACCCTAAGAGTACGCTAGACAACAGTAAAATTAAGAGTGTCTTAGGCATTTACAGAGTCGCCGCTAGTTCAAACAACTCATCAACCTGCTCTTCTGACAAGTTTAAAGAAGCACTCACCTCAGCAACAAGAGGAGACAAACGCTCTACAGTGTCTGCGTGTCTCCACTCAATGCCAGCCTCTACTCTCCTAGGCTCATCTATGGTAGCAATTTGTGTATCCACAGACTCTAAAAGCCCTTGCCTGTACAAAGCTAACCTAGCCTGACGCATGGTAACCTTAGTTTGAGAACGCTCCCACTCCTTTATGGCTAACTCTAATTCTTCTGCTGTGCGCTTTGCCATTAGATAATCCTCACTTTAAGGTTGTAGTCACCAAGGCTTGTTAACCTGACAGAAGTACTAGTAGGGAAGTCCCAGTTATAATCAGTGCCTAGTACAGCCCCTTGGTTTAGGACGTTACCATCGTAGTTCAAAGCAACACCATCAGACGTAGGTGATGTACTAGTGCTGTCGGCATTCTTTAGAGCAATCATAAAGTCTAATGAGTTAGCTAAAGTCAGGTGGTTTGTATCGGCTACTGCATCCATTTGAGCGCCATCCATCAGGTTTGCAGTATGTGGTACTAAAGCGGTTGCAGTGTATTCCTGAATCGTATCTGCTTGGGTTCCTGAAGAATGAGTGTAGTAAAGCTTTTCTCCCTCATCACCAAACATTACCCCTTTAAAACTACCACTTCCCGCATCAAATGTCTCAACAAAGGTCGCGGTAGTTATATCCCAAGCAGTAGATAATGTGTACTTATCCAATTCAGCTCTGCCAATAAGCATTGTTTTGCCATCATTTCCAATGGAAAGAGTCTCTGCTCCAGTTGAATCCTGACTTGAAAAATCGTAAGAGACTGAATTGTATGATGCAGTAGAAATATCCCAAGGAGTTGATAAATCATACTCTGCAACAATAGTAGAGGCGCTACCTACAACATACATTTTAGTGCCGTCTGACTTTAATATAACTTCACGCAAGTTAGTTACTTGACCGCTAGTAACAAAATTGACGTTATCAAATGAAAGAGTAGTTATATCCCAAGCTGTTGAAAGACTGTATTGCTTTACATCTTGAGTAGACCCTTGAACCTCATACATTTTAGTTCCATCAGGCTTAAAGAAAACACCTCTTGGATTATTACCTTGAGATGATGTGCTTTGGAATGCTGTATGAGAAGCTGTAGTTAAATCAAATGCAGTGGATAATGTAAATTGGTCAACACCTAGTCCAGCGGCTGATGATGTATAAATTTCAGTACCATCATCTTTGACAAAAAGACCTTGAGGCTCTAGCTCATAAGATGAAATATCTAATCCGTGTATTTGAGTAGAAGCCGAAATCTGAAACCCTTGGAGAATCGGAGCCATAGCCTGCCTAAGTGCTGCAAACTCTGTGTTAGTGGTAGCATTAGCCCAAGTCTCTGATCCGTAGGTAGTGTTACTGTTGTACTGCCACGTACCACTATTGTTTCGAGCAATAGAACGCTCACCATTAGTATTATGGATAACCTTCCACGTAACGTGATTGTCTGTAGAGTAGGCGTAGTACACCTCTCCAGTGCCTACAACCTCAGTTGCTGTTGTGCTGTTTACGTCAGTCCAGTAAGTAGTGTTAATTTGACCACCACTGTTTGTAACAGCTACAGCGTAGTCAGAAGAATACACAACAGGTACTTGGACTAGAGTAGAACCTATGTCGTATTGGAAAACTGTGTCCTTAGTAGTACCAACAATGTACATCTTAGTGCCGTCGTTGTTAAAAGCTAAGTCATAAGGATTTGCTTCTTGACTACCAACATAAAAGTTCACAGAGTCGTAACTAGCAGTACTTAAATCAAAGGCAGTGCTTAAGGTGTATTGGTAAACTGTCTTGTTAGTATAACCAACAATGTACATCTTAGATCCATCAGCATTAAAAGCTCCTGAACGAAGATTTCCTTCTTGACTACCAACACTAAAGCTCACAGAGTTGTAACTAGCAGTGCTTAAGTCAAAAGCAGTGCTTAAGGTGTATTGATAAACTGTGGAGTTAACAGAACCAACAATGTACATCTTAGATCCATCAGCATTAAAAGTTAAGTCATAAGGTTGTCCATCTTGGCTACCAATACTAAAGCTAACATTGTCGTAACTAACTGTACTTAAATCAAAAGCAGTACTTAAGGTATATTGATAAACTGCCTTGGTACCATAACCAAGAATGTACATCTTAGTACCATCGTTGTTAAAAGCTAATTTCCAAGGAGCTGAATCTTGACTACCAACATAAAAGTTCACAGAGTCGTAACTAGCAGTGCTTACGTCAAAAGCAGTACTTAAGGTATATTGGAGAACTGTTTTGCTACTATAACCAAGAATGTACATCTTAGTGCCGTCAGCATTAAAAGCTAAGGCACGAGCAGTTGTATCTTGACTAGCAACACTAAAGCTATCTCCACTGTACTCAACAGTCTTTAGACTAAAGGCACCGCCCATTTCGTATTCGTAAACTGTCTTGTTATTAAGACCCACAACGTACATCTTAGATCCATCAGCATTAAAAGCTAAATCTATTGGGTAGCCTTCTTGACTACCAACACTAAAGCTCACAGAGTCGTAACTAGCAGTACTTACATCAAAAGCAGTGCTTAAGGTGTATTGGTAAACTGAGTCGTTAGTGTTGCCAACAATGTACATCTTAGATCCATCAGCATTAAAAGCTAAGTCAAAAGGGACGCCATCTTGGTTATTAACACTAAAGCTAACACTGTCGTAACTAGCAGTGCTTAAATCAAAAGCAGTACTTAGGGTGTATTGGAAAACTGACTTGTTAGTAGTACCAACAATGTACATCTTAGTGCCATCGTTGTTAAAAGTTATTCCTTGAGTATTTGTATCTTGACTAGAAATATTAAAGCTAACACTGTCGTAACTAGCAGTGCTTAAGTCAAAAGCAGTGCTTAAGGTATATTGATAAACTGTCTTGGTATCACCGCTAACAATGTACATCTTAGTACCATCATTGTTAAAAGCTACTGAACGAGGAGTTGTAGCTTGACTACCAACATTAAAGCTCACAGAGTCGTAACTAGCAGTGCTTACGGCAAAAGCAGTACTTAAGGTGTATTGGTAAACTGAGTCGTTAGCACCGCCAGACATGTACATCTTAGTACCATCATTGTTAAAAGTTAACCCAAAAGGAGTTGTATCTTGACTACCAACACTAAAACTATTGCCCATGTAATCCGCAGATTTTAAATTAAACCGGGGGTCTAGGGAGTATTCGAAAACTGTCTTGTTAATATAACCAACAATGTACATCTTAGATCCATCAGCATTAAAAGTTAGTCCTCTAGGACTTGTATCTTGATTAGCAACACTAAAGTTCACAGAGTAGTAACTAGCACTGCTTACATCAAAAGCAGTACTTAGAGTGTATTGGTAAACTGTCTTGTTAGTAGTACCAACAATGTACATCTTAGATCCATCAGCATTAAAAGCTAAGTCATAAGGTTGTCCTTCTTGGCTAGCAACACTAAAGCTCACAGAGTCGTAACTAGCAGTGCTTACATCAAAAGCAGTGCTTAAGGTATATTGATAAACTGTCTTGTTAATAAAACCAAGAACATACATCTTAGTGCCGTCAGTGTTAAAAGTTAGTCCTCTAGGACTTGAAGATTGACTAGCAACACTAAAGCTAACGCTATCGTAACTAGCAGTACTTAAATCAAAAGCAGTACTTAAGGTATATTGATAAACTGTGTCGTTAGCCAAACCAACCATGTACATCTTAGATCCATCAGTGTTAAAAGTTATGGCAAAAGCACTTGTATCTTGACTAGCAACACTAAAGCTAACACTGTCGTAACTAGCAGTGCTTACATCAAAAGCAGTGCTTAATGTGTATTGATAAACTGACTTGTTAGTAGTACCAAGAATGTACATCTTAGTGCCATCATTGTTAAAAACTACTCCAGCAAGAGTTGCATCTTGACTACCAACACTAAAGTTAGACCCTGTGTAAACAGTATTTCTAAAGTCATACACTGCCCCGCCTTCTTCATCCGTACCAGAAGACAACGCAATGCCTGTAGCATCCCCATCGACAACTAACTCTTTAAGAGTCCAACTACCAGAAGCAATTGCTGATGTGTCAGTAAAGTTTGTTAGTAGGTTGTAGCTACCGTCAACATTAATAATTACAGCAGTACCGCCGTTACCACTAACAATTTTACCTACATCATCCGCAGCAAAAGACCCAGTACCTAACGTAAATACGCCATCAGCAGAATCTTCACTAGGCGTCAGGGTTGTTGAGTAAGCACTGTTTTCAAAGTCGTAGTTAGCACCATCAGAAGCAACATCCCAAGTGTTGTCTGTTATCCCTGTTTGTGGGACTTCTTTGGTAACAGAAACTACAGGAGCACCAGACGTAATTGCTTGAGACAACGTGATAGAAGATGTTTCACCGTTAGTGTACGTCTTGGTTTGTGTGGCTTTTTCTAGTGTTACGTGTTGATTAACAGAAGATGCACTGATGTATTCGTCAGGAACAGTAGTCCACGTAACAACCTCGCTTAGGTCGTTTACTTCAGCAATACTAGGTATAGTAGCTGCAACGTAATCAATAACAGCAGCATTAGTAGGGATCTGGTTGTCTACGTCAGCAAAAGTTTCAGAAGACAGTGTTACTGCTCCAGCGTCAATATCACTAAACGCTACACTTGTTAAGTATCCTGCTGTTGCGTGGTTACCCCAGCCGTAAGCTGTGTCCCAGTTAGCAATGTTTAAGTTAGAGCCTGTGACAGCCCCTGAGAACGTTCCTGTAGCGCCGGAGACAGCGCCTGAGAATGTACCTGTGGTTCCAACAAGAGCCGTAAAAGTTCCCGCTGCTGGAGTAGACCCACCAATAACAGTACCATCAATAGTACCACCGTTAATGTCTGCCGTTGCAGAAACTAAAGACGTAAACGTACCAGCAGCCGGTGTTGTACCACCTATAACAGTGTCATCAATTGTTCCACCATTAATATTAATTGAAACAGAAGCTGAAGTTAAATCAGCGTTACCTGTAACAGTAATATCATCAAACGTAGCGTTACCAGTAAACGTAGGTGAACCTAAGTCTGCTTTGGTTGCACTAGCTACTTGAATAGCATTAAATTCTGTATCAAACTCTGAACCACGAATAACCTTATTAGCGTCACCAGTAGGTAAAGAATCTTTAGCAGTAAAATTTGTAGATTTTACATAGTTAGACATAAGGTTTTCCCATCCGTTGTGTCTTTTATTTAAACACCCTAATCTAAGATGCTTAAGTAAAAGGGGGCCATTGCAGCCCCCGGTATAGCTTACTCGTCAGCAATAGCGATGACAAAGCCTGCTTCTGGACGATAGGTTTGAACACCGTACAAAGTGTCAGCAGTGTACAGAGTAGACAAGTACTCCTGCTTGTACTGTGTTTGGCTACGTACAGCCATTTGCTCTGCAAGAACAATAGCGTCCTTGT
>Ga0233432_10002356_pt1 | contig 17602 bp, 28 predicted proteins | sample SI_122_August201_6_FD_179870 | JGI IMG/M metagenome (GOLD analysis project Ga0233432, IMG submission 179870) | Seawater microbial communities from Saanich Inlet, British Columbia, Canada - SI_122_August2016_10_MG | ecosystem: Environmental > Aquatic > Marine > Inlet | place: Canada: British...
TGTTATTAACCCAACGATGATGTACAACGCCAAGACTTTTGCAATACTTTTTCCACCCAACCCTTGGTGAACCATATGTGTATAGTTCTTCTGGATTAGGTATTAATTTATCATGACAGCATCTACTTGCCATGATAGTTGCCATACCGGCTCCTAAACTGTGACCAGTAAACCATATTGTTTTATCATTGTTTTGTTTACGCATAATATCTTCTAAAACCATAGGCCAAAGTTCATCTACTTCTTTTTTAAACCCCTGATGTACTCGACTAACTGTTTCTGAAACAACTGGTACTGCTTTAAGGTCTGCTTTAATGTCATTAAACTCAGTTGGTTGAGTTCCTCGACATGCGATAACCATATCATCGTTATTTTGAAAACGATATGCTTGTGCGCCATCAAGTTCATAAAATTCTGTTGTTGTAAATCCAAACTTTTTTGCTTGCTTTTTTGCGTCTGTGACGTTACTATAAGCTAATGCAGAGAGTTTTGCAAATAGCAAACTTTTTTCTAAGATAGTCAGTTTTGAAATTCCCATTATTGATGCCCTTCTTTAATATATACTGTATTTATTTTTTACTATAAATACAATAAGGAAAGAAATATGAAACGTAGCACAAGAAGTATTTTACAAGAGTTAAACAACATACATCAAAAAGATAGTGATCATCTGATTGATACTACTGCCAATAATATTATTGAAAGTGCTATTAATCTATTAGGCAGAATCCATGGCACATACGATAGTCAAACAGCTTCTGATTTAGAAAGAAAATTTATTAATAGTATAAAGACTGGCGATCCTAAAAAGTTTAGAAGAAGTATACAAAGAATGATTGAAGGTAAGAAAAATGACAATTCTTAAAGAAGGCGGCAACATATTTAAAAGTGAGCAGGGTCCTATCACCCAGCGCATTGCTACCAAAGATGTACAAGCATCAATTGACTTTGTTGAAAAGATCACAGGCTTAACATTTGACGAAGAAGACTGGTTGGGTACAACTGGCAAGAAGAATGATCCAGATGGAGCATTTGAAAAGAATAGCTCAGGCGACTTAGATCTAAACACAGATGCAAACAAAGTAAGCAAAGAACAATTAATTGCTAAATTAAGTGCGTGGCTCAAGAGTCAAGGTGTTCCAGAAGCAGACATTATGAATGTTGGCAACAAGAAAACAGACGGCTGGATCAAAGATGCAGGCGATCAAGTACACTTCCGCACACCTATTGCAGGCAGCGACAAAAACGGGTTTGTACAAACAGACTTTATGTTTACAACTAATCCAGACTTTCAACGTGGATCAAAGCGTGGCGGCACAGCACAGTTTGGTGGCAAAGACAGAGCAATTTTATTAAGTGCTATTGCAAGAGGACGTGGACTAAAGTTTAGTCCTAAGTTTGGTGTTGTTGATCCTGCACAAGGCGACGAAGTTGTTGCTGACAACTGGGATAAGATTGCTAAAGTATTACTAGGAAAAACTGCCAAAGAACCTGACACGCATACAGTTGAAAGTATCCTTGCTGTACTAAAAAAAGATCCAGATTATGAACAGTTAATTGCTCCGTGGAAAGACGCAATGGAGAAAGCAGGCAAAGAAATACCTGAGTCTGCTCCAACAGGATATGCAACACTAGAAGATAAACAACTTGATCGTATTAAACAATTAAGTGGCAATATGTTAAACAGTGTGAGGATGCTATGAGATTTACAGAGTTCCGCACAGTACTGACCGAAGCAGTACTAACTGAAGAATTTAAGGGTCGTGAATACAATCACTTAGAAGACTTAGTATTCATAAACGGAAGTGCAGGTGCAATGAAAGCAGCTGACATTTTAGATAACCTAGGTTCAAACTCAGACGATGTATCAATCAAGTGGGACGGCAATCCAACAATTTACTGGGGGCGCGAGCCGGATGGTACTTTTGTGCTTGTAGGCAAGAATGGCTGGGGCAGAAACAAATCAACATCAGCAGATAACTTATCACGTTTTATACAGAACTCAGGTAAAGGCGTAGAAGAACAACCGTGGCGCAAAGACTTCGGCGAAGAGATGGCTGAAGTCTTCAATATAATGAAGGCGGCAACTCCTGGAAACTTCCGTGGATATGTTTATGGCGATCTTTTATATAGTCCTCGTAAACCATTTACTAAGACAGATGGCGCAGTTGAATTTGAACCAAACTTAGTAAGATATACAGTTGATATGAAGAGTCCACTCGGTAGGCGTATAGCGAATTCAAAAGTAGGTGTAGTAGTTCATACAAAACTTGAAGAATTTGGTTCAAAGTCTGCTACTCCTTTTAAAGATGTAGAAGAACTCAATAGTTCAGATGTTGTTGTATTAGGACAAACCTACGTTACACATCAACCTAAAGTTGATACAAAAGAGGTAGCAGGAATTAGAAAACGTGCTCAAAGCACAGGAAAAGTTATCGATCAATTCCTTGCACCTGTACCAGGACTTAGTGATATGAAGAACATCATTTATACATATGTTAATCATATGACAAGAACACAGCAGTTAAAAAATCTCGAGAATGGATTTTTTGACTGGTTAGGTACATCAAAGGTAAGTACTAATAAGCAAGCAAAGATTGCAGCAATGAATGATGCAAGTCCAAAAGCATTACCTGCAATTTTTAGTCTTGTAAAACAAATTATGTCTGTAAAAGATCATATCATAGATCAATTAGACGATGCGGACGCAGACGTTAAGGCAACAACAAAAGGCGAGAAGGGCGGCGAAGGGTATGTCGCACAAAAAAGTAAAACAAAACTTGTACCTCGTACAAGATGGCAACCAAATTAAGGAAGTATAATGAAAATTAATGAAGTCACTGAAAGAGATGTTGATAGCAATTTTGAACTAACACCTCAGCAAAGAGCAGCAAGCAAGATGGCACAAAAGCTAAAGCGTAGAATTGACATGTCAGACAAAGATGGTCAAATGTTAAATGATGTTGACTATGTACAACTTTCAAGACTAGCAGAACTACTAAACAAAATGGGTTCAGGTGCTTACGAGTTTTCAACAGTTAAAGATGTTTACGACGAAATGGTTCTTAATACAAAAATTAGAAACAAAGGTACTGACGACGACGGTGTTCCTTTTAACAAGAAGTCAAAAGACCATGAGCCCGAAATGACTCCAGATCGTTTTAAAGAATTACTGGCAATGGCCAAATAATGGAATTTATTAAAGATCTACACGAAGCAAGAATGACTAAAGACGACGGTAACAGTCGTAAGTTAACTTATTCTGATTGTATGGAAAGATTGTATTTAAATTTACTTGTGTTAGAAACATTAAGAAAGTTTCCAGATTTTAATAATCAAGTAAAGAAATATTGTACTAAGACCGCAGGGTTTGAATTGTACAAATATTATAGGATTATGGGAACTGACACCTATAATCTAATGTATTTTCTAGTAGGTCCAACATCAGCATTGTCTAAATTAAAAGACCCAGATGCTGCTGAGAAATTAAAAAAGCAAATTAGAGTTCCGATTAACAGTGTGAATAGATATATTAATTCTCTTAAGAATGGGAACGAGCCAACAGCATTAGCTAAAACTTTTACAGAACTTGAAGCTTCTCTACGTATTAGAAACGCAGAATATAAAATGATTAGAAGAAGTTTAGTAAACTTCGATAAGATTACTAAACAAGAAAAAAGAGTAATGGTTACAAAGTTGCTTTACGCAGTTAGAGCAAAACTTAGAAACAGTGATTTAATTGATGATTTTGAAAAATTAGCAGCAATAAAAGATCTAGAAAAAGCTAGTGTCAAGGACAATCAACCTACAATTAGTGTACCTGATATTGTAACATCTACAGATCAAATGGCATTGTACAAATATATTGTAGGTGCAGAAAATATACAGATGACAAAAAAGTTTATCGAACATGCTTTATCTAATCAAGGTGCATCAAGTGCAATGATTAAAGGTTATCTTCCAGCAATTAAAATGTTAGATGACATTGTATCAGGCGGTCCTGCTTACATTCAGCAACTAAGAACGTTACAAAAACGTGCAAATAAAAAGAATTAATCACCAAAAAACGGTCTTTATATTACTTTTTTTCCTTTTATACTAAATACAATATAACAAAACACAAGAGAACGTGTTTTGCCATTAGAGTAATAGGAGAAATAAAATGGCAGCAGTAACAAACAATGCAACAGTAGTTGCAAAATCAGGTCTAGGACCAACAACATACATCTATGCAGTAGCAACTGGAACAATCACAGTAGCAGCAGCATGTGATGCAATCACAACAACATACGGCGGCACAGTCGCAGCAGTTGAAGGTGTAGCAGACGGCAACCACGTTGCAGTACAAGGTGGACCAGGCGGCGCAGAAGCAGTATCTGGTATTTCACTAGTAGCAACATTTGCAGCTTAAATAATTCCTTACCTTAGGAACCGTGATGTTATAACAGGCGTCACACCAAAGCGTCACTTTTACAGTGGCGCTTTTTTTATGGCTTAAATACTGTATGAAATTTAAAGTAGATACACTATTAGATATAACTGAAACAAATTATCGTAGAGGTAATAGTCTTGAATCAAAACAACAGCAAAATTTTTTAACCTTTCTACAAGTACTAGGATTAAGAGTTAATCCGTTGTATTCAACATCACCTTATTCAGAAATGATAATGATAGATAATTATGGCTTTGGAAAAAAATTTAAAAACAAACAAAGAGTTTGGACTTTTGAATTTGAAATAGAATATGGTGGCGGACTAACAATAGATATGCTCCAAGATGATTTTAATTATATTCCAATGATAGACAGTCTAGATGAAACAATAAATTTATCTAAATCATGTTTTGAAACTAAGTGTAATAATTACACTAATATTTTGTTCGAATTTGCATAAATAATATACGTAGGTACAAAGGCAAACTAAAGAGGCTTCTTAAAGAAAAATATTAATAAAGGAAGAATCATGGCCACTGCTACTGACTTAGAAAGACAAAACTTAGAAGCACACGTAGACTTATGCGCTCAGCGTTATGAGGTGTTAGAAGGACGTCTAACTAAAATAGAAAAAAAAGTTGAATCTATACACGATGATATAGTATCAGGACAACAGTCTATGACAAAGGTTATCATCGGAGCCGCCGGAACAATCACAGCAGGACTTTTAAGTACATTAGTAGTTTTATTAATGAACATGTAATAACACGATAAATAACTATATGTTATTACGTGAATTTTTTAATGAATTAGAAGAAAAACAAGTATGGGCAAGATCTGGCAAAAAGATTGTCCGTAAATATCGCTGCGGCTCTGGGCGCAGAAAAGGAAGAGTAGTTGCAAAAATAGCTCAATGTTTTGCTGCACCTGATATTAAAAAGAGCGTAAAATTTAAACAAACTAAAAAACGTTTAGGAAAACGACTTACCCGCAAGGCTAAAAGGACAAAACGTATTAACCCTGCAAGCCGTAGATTAAAATCGTTGAATAAAAGAAGATGAAGATAGAAGAAATAACCGAAGGCGCCACAATGATATTTGGCAGAAGAGGCAATAAAGTTGTCCGCAAGTATCGTTGTACCTCCGGGTCTAGAAAAGGTAGAATTGTAGCGAAGCCAGCAACATGCACTGCACCTAAAAGAGTTAAAGCATCACAAACGATGAAAGCAACACGCAGAGCAAAAGGAAGGACGCAAGCAATTAAGACTACACGGACTAAAAAATTTAGTAGTGCATCTAGAAGATTAAGTAAGGTTAATAGAAGAACCGGTGCAAAGCGTAGGAGAAAAATATGAAGTTATCTGAAGTTGTAGGAGGAATACCTCCTGAAAAAGGTGGCTATGGTGCAAATACAATAGCACAACAAGACGCTAATCAAATGCAGGGCGAACCTATGGGAAAACCTGATGTAAACTCACTTGCCGCTAACAAAGCAAAAAATGACCAAAAGAAACAAATTCAAGCACAAATTAAAGCTACACAGCAACAATTAAAGCAATTACAAGCACAGCTAAGAACAATATGAAAATAAACGAACTGATATCAAACTTTGAAATCTACACAACAAATGAAGAAAAAGATTTGTTGGAAAAGATCAACGAACCTGTTTGGTATAATTCGTTTAATGAAAGAGATCAATTCACTTTGCAGTCGTTAATAAGAAAAAGTTTAATAACTAAAGTGAGTATGAAGAATAGTGTATATGTTTGTAAGAATAATTCTTGAGGTATAATGAAAAAACGTCATATAATAAAACAATTAGAATCTATTATGGATTCGATATTAAGAGATGCTAATTTACCACATACTAAAGGTAGAACTATTCGCATATCAAAGTATATTATACGACAAAATAAATTTAAAGAATATATAATAGTTGATCTAGAACACAATACAACTATAGCAAAAACAAACTTTAAAAATTGTGCAATTGCAATCGTAAAAAATTTAGTAGACGGAAAGAATGTTTTAAATAAAGTATCGAGCTTAGATCACGAATTGCTTAAACATTCAAATGACGTAAAGTTTTATCAACACTCAATAAAAACAACAACAGATGAATTTGTACGTGGAGTAAGAGAAATTAGACTTGATTTCAGTCTGTCTAAGACAGACTATATTAGAAATCAAATAGACGACATAATCTTTAACAATTGATAAATATAATTAATACCAGTAGGAACATATAACATGCAGATTAAAGAATTTTCAAGACCTATTACAGCAGCAAAGCTTAACGAAAGCCTTGCAACAAAATTTGGCACAAAAATCAATGTAGATCAATTTACTACAGAGCAGTTATTAGATGCTCGTAATAAACTTCGTACTAAAGTTTTTAATGTAGAAACAACTGAAAGTTTTGATACAGTACAAACTGCACAATATCAAAAAGATAAAATGTTCTTAGATGTTGTTAATGCTGCAATACTTGAAAGAGATGACGATATTGTTGATAGTATCGACGAAGCAATTAAACAAACTGTTAGAGAAGGCGCTGAAGACGAAGCAGAGCTTGTTATGGCAGCAAAAGATATGGTTGACCGTGTTACTGGTTGGATGGAAGACACAGCTGAAATGCAAACTGAATCAATGCTAGAACTAGCAGATGCTATCCGTGACGAAATGGGTAGTGAAAAATCAGAAGCATTCACAAATTTAATTAAGCCTGCACTTGAATCACTTTACGCTACAATGGAAACAACACGTGATGCATTAACATCAGGTGTTGGTATGATGACTGGCGAAGAAGCTCCGATGGACACAATGGGCGCTGATGACATGGACATGGACGACATGGAACCAACTGATGATATGGACATGGATGCTGAAATGCCAGCAGACGATGACTTTGAAGCAGATGCAGCAGCAGCAGGCGGAGAAGAAGAAGCAGGCCGTGAAAAGCGTGAGTCAGTACAGCACTCAAAAAAAAAGCTAAAGTAACTGAATCAAACGTTTCTTTATATCAAGTCTTAGATCATTTCAAAGATAAAAAAATATTTAAAGTAAGTTTTTCTAAATTAGATAAGCTTCTGCAAAATATTGGCACAGGGCAATTTAACTATGATACTTTTAAACAAGCGTATGACAGTGATCTAAAAATTAAAAATTTAGTTAAAAACTTTGATAAAGAATCCATTGAATTAAAATCATCCGAAAATGATGATCTTGCAATGGGCAAAAAGAAAGATCCTAAAGCAGTATCTAAAATGGCTAAAAGAGCTGTAGATCTTAAAGATTTATAGGTTGACATAATTTTCTCAATATTGTATAATAACAATAATAAGGAGAAAATATGTTAACTAAAATTTGCGATTATCTTTATGAATACGATTTCCCTGTTGCCGCTATCTTTGACAGCTACATGGATGATATAGTTGATAACTATTTCAAAAAGCTAGACAGAGACAAAGGTTATAATGTAATCTATGAAAACGATTTTTTATGTAAGAAAGTAACTACAGCCTTTCAATCTATTATACAAGACGAATTCTTAGTTACAGAACAAATAGATACTACAAAACTATGGACTTATGTACAAAACAATGAACATAGTATTTGTGTAAATCATAATCATGCAAGAACAACAACTATTAATGGAGTATTTTATTTAAATCCTCCAGAGTCAGATGGTGGCTTAGAATATATACTCGATGACGGGGTACATTATTTACAACCAAAGCCTAACAAACTATACCTTATGCCATACTGGCTATATCATAAACCTACTCCACAACAAGATAAAGACTGGCGTGTCAGCTTTAATATAGAATATAAATGCATGTCACGTCCGGTACATAGAAGAACAGGAACCTACTGGTGAGTTTAATCATAGAAAAATACAAGTACGAAAAATTAAAACGTGTCGAAGTTGATGGCAAGCGTAGATACGCTGCACCCGGCGGACCTCCCGTAGCAAGTGTAACAACTATCCTTAGTGGTACTAAAGATATGACTCATTTGCACGAATGGCGCAGGCGTGTTGGCGAAAAGAAAGCACAAGAGATTACAACTGAAGCGGCGGGTGTTGGCACACGTATGCACAAGTACCTCGAAGACTACGTCGATAATGGAGTTTGGACAGAAAGCGCAGGCAGCAATCCTTATGCTCAGCAGGCCTATAAGATGGCTTGTATTATACGAGACGAAGCAATGGTACATGTAGATGAGATTTGGGGTAGCGAAGTTCCGCTTTATGTTCCTGGTATCTTTGCAGGCACAACTGACTTGGTAGGACAGTACAAAGGCAACCCCTGCATAATGGATTTTAAGCAAACAAACAAGCCTAAGAAGCCTGAGTGGGTAGAAGACTATTATCTACAACTTACAGCATACGCATTAGGTCACAACGAAGTACATGGCACAGACATACGTGAAGGACATATCTTCATGTGCAGCCGTGGATTAGAGTATCAGCAGTTTGATTTATGGCCAGATGAGTTTGCAGAATGGGAACAAGAGTGGTGGAATAGGTGCCGCCAGTATTACGAGAAACATGGCTAAATACTACTAATAATGCATTAGGAGAGAATATTGGCTATCGTTTCCATATCAAGAATACAAATTCGCAGAGGCAGAAAGAATACTAGTACAGGATTTCCGCAACTTGCTTCGGGAGAGTTTGGCTGGGCAATAGATACACAGGAATTATACATAGGTAATGGCAGTGTATCAGAAGGATCTCCTTATGTAGGAAATACAAAACTACTTAGTGAACACGATGATCTTTTTGATTTAGCTAATAATTACGTGTATCGCGACGGAACTAATATTCAAACAGGTGATTTTGAAAATACACCAATTGAAAGAACACTTCAAGATAGATTAGATGACAGAGTGAGCATTCGTTCGTTCGGCGCTAATGGAGATGGCAGTGATCAAACAGCAGAACTACAAAGAGCAGTAGATCAACTCTTCTTAAATGTAGTAGGCAAAAATCAAGTTTTACATTTAGAAGCTGGAAACTATGTAATTTCAGATACAATTTATCTACCTCCTAAAACAATTATTAGAGGCGCCGGCACAGGTAAAACTGAAATAACTAAAAACAATGCAGGTCCTGTATTTAAAACAGTAAACGGAACTAGTGTTCCAGGAACTCCTGCAACAGATGCAAGTACTACATCAGAGAATCAGCCAAAAAATATTGAATTATCGGGCATGACTATAACAACAACAGAGACAGCCTTAATATTGCAAAATTGTAAAAATAGTACTTTTAGAGATATTGAGCTTACTGGAGCATTTTCAAACGGCGATGCAGATAATACATCTAGTATAGGAATACAGTTAAATATTTCAAATACACTAGGTGCAGCTGGTACAAGTAAAAACTTATTTGAAAATGTAAGTATAAAGAATTTTAATTATGGAATACAGTCAACTTTTGATGTACAAGAAAACTTATGGTTCAAATGTAGTTTCGTTAATTTAGGTTATGGTGTTGAATTTGGTAAAGATAGTAATCTAGCATCGAGCGGAGAAAGAACAGGACCATCAAATAATACAATATCTAGTTCAGAATTTACTGATATTGATAAACATGGTATATGGATTACTAATGGTAAAAATAATCTAAGTACTGGAAATAGATTTACATTAGTAGGCAACAATGGCGGTAACGAAAATCTTGCAGAACATGCTGTTATAAATTATGAAACAGTAGGTAACCATACTTCCGACGACTTTTTCAGTAGATCCGGATCTTTGTCATATGATCAAGGATTTTTAACAGATAGTTATATTCCTGAAATAACAGGTGAAGTATTTGCAACTAACGAATACGTAAACAAAATTAGTTTAGTGCAATATACTGACCCAGTTGTAGTATTTAGATTACCAGTAGATAGTAAAAAAGCTTTTAGATTAGAATACTTATATGTAAGTAACACCACGAACGGAATGAGACAAGGAACAATGTCTTTTGTAATTAATCCAGATCAGTTAATTGATCCCGCAGGGCAAATATCTCTTGTTGACGATTATGATTTTGTAGGTGATACATTACTTGACGAATACTTAACTTTCTCTGCAGAATTAAAATCATTTAATGGTGGAAATTCACTTGACACATTAGAGGTTTCTGTGTTAAACTTAAACAACGACGGAAGCACATCAGATAGTGCAGAATTTTACTGGACAGTACACTCAAAAATAGGTTAAGATGTTCCTAAAAAAATATGAAGATCGACTTCTAGAATGGAAAACTTTTAGAGAGACTCTCGAAGACTCTAAAACGCCATATCAAGATGTTTTGGAATTTTGGCAAGATGCTCCTATAGGAAACATTGCCATCGATCCTTACAATCAAGATTTATGGCCAACTCCTTGGCAAATAATTGAAGAAAATATTTATTGTCCCTTCGTGAAGATACTTGCTATCTGCTACACTTTACAGTTAACTGAACGTTTTTCTGACCATGCTGCCGAGATACATATTGTACATGATAAGGAAAGAAGTGAGTCCAAAACACTTCTTATTTTTAATCAAAATTGCATAGGGTATAATGATTCTAAAGTTATTTTAAAAACCCAGCTGCCTAAAAATTTAAAAGTCGAAAGACAATATAGGATCCCTAAGATCCTATAAATACCTAATATTTACAAAGAGGAAGAAGTTATGATTCAAGTTACCAAACGAGACGGACGTAAAGAGAGTCTTGATATTGAAAAGCTGCACAAGGTGGTGTTTTATGCTACAGATAATATTACAGGCGTTAGTCCGAGTGAGGTAGAAATCAAAAGTCAAATCCAATTTTATAACGGTATGAATACAAATGAGATTCAAGAAACTTTAATCAAAGCAGCAGCAGATCTTATTTCAGAAGAAACACCTAACTATCAATTTGTAGGCGGACGTCTTATTAACTATGCGCTACGTAAACAAGTTTATGATGATTACGAACCATGCACAGTTAAAGAACTTGTGCAAAGGAATACCGAAGCAGGCTTTTACGATCCTGACCTCATTTCTTACTATGACGATGACGAATGGGAAAAGATTGATTCATTCATAAAACATGAGCGTGATGAGAATCTAACTTATGTTGCTATGGAACAGCTACGTGGCAAGTATCTTTGTCAGAATAGAGTAACTAAAGAGATATTCGAAACACCTCAAATGTGTTATATACTGATTGCAGCAACACTTTTTAGTAAGTATCCAACATCAGAACGCCTACGATGGATAAAGGAATATTACGATGCCATTAGTTTACACGACATTAGTTTGCCTACTCCTGTTATGGCTGGCGTACGAACTCCGCAAAGACAGTTCTCCAGCTGCGTTCTTATTGAGACTGATGATAGTCTTGATAGCATTAACGCTACCAGCAGTAGCATTGTTAAATATGTAAGTCAAAAAGCTGGCATTGGCATCGGCGGCGGAAGCATTCGTGCTATTGGTTCGCCTATTCGCAAGGGCGATGCATACCACACAGGTATTATTCCTTTCTATAAAATGTTCCAGGCAGCAACAAAGTCATGTAGCCAAGGCGGTGTGCGTGGCGGAGCAGCTACAATTTATTATCCTATTTGGCATTATGAAGCAGAAGAAATGCTAGTGCTAAAGAACAACAAAGGCACAGAAGAAAATCGTGTGCGTCACATGGATTACGGTGTGCAGTTTAACAAACTTATGTACGAAAGACTTATCACAGGCGGCGATATAACTCTTTTCTCGCCTGCCGATGTGCCTGGACTTTATGATGCATTTTATGCAGACCAAGATGAGTTTCGCAGGCTATACGAAACAGCAGAACGCAATACAAAACTACGTAAGAAAACAGTTAAGGCAGCAACTTTATTCAGTAGCTTTATGGAAGAGCGTAAGAACACAGGTCGTATCTATCTACAGAATGTTGATAATGCTAACGAACACGGCAGTTTCCTTCCTGACGTTGCACCTATTAAACAATCAAACTTATGCGCAGAAATTGACTTACCAACAAAGCCGTTGAAAGATCTAAACGATCCAGAAGGTGAGATTAGTCTATGTACTCTAAGTGCTATCAACTGGGGTAACATTAAACAGCCAAGTGACTTTGAAAAAGTAGCACGTTTAGCAGTTCGCGGATTAGATGCATTGCTATCTTATCAGAACTATCCTATCGTAGCAGCACAACTATCTACAGAGAAACGCCGTCCGTTAGGCATTGGTATTATTAATTTTGCATATTTTCTAGCCAAACACGATCTTACCTATCAAGGTATTGATGCAGACGGTCTTGCACTAATAGATGAGTATGCAGAAGCATGGTCGTACTATTTGATTAAAGCAAGTGCTGACCTAGCAGCAGAGCAAGGCGCACCTAGTGGTATAATGGAAACAAAATACGGACATGGTATTACTCCAAATCAAACATACGCAAAAGCATTAGATGAAATCATTCCACATGTAGAGCGTATGGACTGGAAAGGATTGCGTGAGCAACTCAAAGACACAGGCATTCGTAACTCAACACTAATGGCACTTATGCCAAGTGAAACAAGTGCGCAGATTGCAAATGCAACCAACGGCATTGAGCCGCCACGTTCGCTTATTAGTGTAAAACAATCAAAGCATGGTGTTCTAAAGCAGGTTGTGCCAGAGTTCAAACGTCTAAAGAACAAGTATGATTTATTATGGGATCAACAGTCGCCAGAAGGTTACTTGAAGATTATGGCAGTGTTACAGAAGTACATTGACCAAGGTATTTCAGTTAATACAAGTTACAACCCAACATTCTACGAAGATGAAAAGATTCCTATGAGTGTTATGTTGCAGCATTTGTTGATGTTTTATAAACTAGGCGGCAAGCAATTGTATTACTTTAATACATATGATGGTCAAGGAGAACTTGATACAGATAAAATGACAGCATCAGCATCTGAACCTGAAACTAATGGTCACCAGGTAAATGGTTATCATGTTGTTGATGACGAAGAGTGCGAAAGTTGCACAATTTAATACTTGACATGCTCCAAAGAGCATGTTATATTCAACTATAAATATAAAAGAGGATACACACATGAGCGTTTTTGACGTAGAAAACAGGGTCGATCATACGAAAGTTACAGCTTTCTTAGACCCGAGCGGCGGGCCTACAATCCAACGTTACGACACACTAAAATACAAACAGTTTGATCAGCTGACAGATAAACAGCTAGGGTTCTTTTGGCGCCCGGAAGAAATAGATATCTACCAAGATTCTAAGGACTTTAAATCGCTAACTGACCACGAACGTCATATCTTTACAAGTAATCTTAAACGTCAAATCTTACTAGACTCGGTACAAGGCAGGGCACCTGTAGAAGCATTTACTCCTATCGTTTCGTTACCAGAGATTGAGAACTGGATCCAAACATGGACCTTTAGTGAAACAATTCATGCACGTTCATATACACATATTATTCGTAATGTATATAACAACCCATCTAAAATCTTCGATGAACTTATGTCTATCGGACCTATTGTAGATTGTGCAGAAGACATTTCAAAATACTATGATGAATTGATTGAACTGAGTAGTTACTATAATCTATTAGGTGTAGGCACACATACAGTAAATGGCAAGAAGGTTAAAGTTGATCTTTACACGCTAAAGAAACTGTTATGGCTTACACTAATGAGTGTTAATATTCTAGAAGGTGTGCGGTTCTATGTGAGCTTTGCATGTTCATGGGCATTTGCAGAATTAAAGAAGATGGAAGGCAATGCTAAAATTATTAAATTGATTGCACGAGATGAGAACTTGCATCTTGCTTCAACACAAATGTTACTAAAGCTTCTAAAGAAAGATGACCCGGACTTTATTAAAATTGCTGAAGAAACAGAAGAAGAGTGTATTCAGATGTTTGTTGATGCAGTTGATCAAGAAAAAACATGGGCAGAGTATTTGTTCAAAGATGGTTCAATGATTGGTTTGAATACTGAACTACTAGGACAGTATATTGAATTTATTTGCACACGCAGAATGACTAATGTTAATCTTAAAAGTCCGTATAATGTAAAAAGTAATCCTCTGCCATGGACACAGAAATGGATTAGTGGCGCTGAAGTGCAAGTTGCACCGCAGGAAACTGAGATTAGTTCGTATGTAAGCGGCGGCACTAAACAGGATGTAGGTGAAGACACATTTAAAGGATTCAGCTTATGATTTATATATGGGGAAAGCCAGCATGTCCATCATGCACAAAGGCAAAAGCACTATGCGAACAGCGTGGATACGAGTTTGAATACAGAGAACTTGGAAAAGACTTTGACAGAGACGAAGTGCTTACAGAGTTTCCAGAAGCACGTACATTCCCGCAGATAGTAGTCAACGGACTCAAAGTAGGCGGCTACGAACAATTTACAGCATATATTGAAGATACAAACTACACAGGAACAGGACACACATTATGATTATCGAAGCGCCTTACAAAGCAAATGAAACTATTACTTTAAAAACAAATGCAGGTGAAGAAATTGTTGCTCGCTTTGTTGAAGAAGATACAAATACTATTACAGTTCAAAAACCTATGGCTATTATGGCATCTGGACAGGGTGTAGGTTTAGGTCCGTTTGCATTTACAATTCATCCAGACTCAAAAGTCAAACTAAATAAAACTAGTATGATGTTTGTTCATAAAACAGATGGCGAGATGGCTAAACAATATGTTTCTAGTACAACAGGCATACAGATGGTGTAGGTAATTTATGGCACACGAATTTATAATCTTAAGGAATAATCAGTTAGAAACTTATACTGACTATAACTCTATTCCTTTAGACTTCGATCATGTGATAAAGTTTTTACCAGAAATACCTGAGCCTCCACATACTAAAGAGCAGCATGATGAAATAGAACAATGGCCTGCTCGATTAGAAAAGTTAATGGAGATAGAACATGCCCGCAGCAACTAGAATTGGCGATGCAGATGTACCGCACTGCTCAGGAATGACGCGAGCTCAAGGCTCACCTAATGTCTTTGTAAATAATATTCCTTGGAGTAGGCAAGGAGATAATAATACCGGACACTTGCTTCCTGGTAATCCGTGTCCTACTCATGCCGCACCTATCACTATAGGATCTACGACTGTATTTTGTAATAATAAAGGTGCAGGTAGAGTTGGCGATGCAGTAACAGCTTGCACAAGTGTTGCCGCAGGAAGTCCAAATGTATTTGCTGGCTAATAAAACTTGACAAACTCTAAAGCTTATGTTATAATAAGAACACAATAGGCAACTAGAGAGGCAATTATGAAAAATAAAGTTATATTAACAGACTGCGATGGTGTTATCCTTGACTGGGTGTACGCTTTCGATCAATGGATGGCACGACACGACTATAAAATTATAGATAACAGTCAATATCAAATGGATCAAAAGTACGGATTAGACGCAAAAGAAGCAAAACGTCTAGTTCGAATGTTCAACGAAAGTGCAGCTATTCGAAAACTTCCTCCTTTGCGTGATGCTATTAAGTACATCCGTAAATTACATGAAGAACATGGGTACATTTTTCATGCCATTACTAGTTTAAGTACTGATCAATATGCATGTCATTTGCGTACAAAGAACTTACGTGAGTTATTTGGAGATACTGCATTTGAAAAATATGTCTACTTAGACACAGGCGCAGATAAAGATGACGAACTTGTAAAATATCAAGGAACAGGATGTTGGTGGATCGAGGATAAGCCTGAGAATGCAGATTGTGGACTACGGTTTGGTTTAAATTCTGTGTTGATAAATCATAATTTTAATCAAAATTATACAGGCAATGCTTTAACAGTACAAAACTGGAAAGAAATATATAATCTAATTACAGGGCAACATAGTTATGGAAAATAACTTGCACGAAGAATTAAAAGCAACTTTCTTATATTATTGTAAGGAAGTTGAATTATTTGAAGATAAAGGTATTAAAGCAGCAGCGCCAAGAGCAAGAAAAGCATTGCTTGATATGACTAAATTAATAAAAGAAAGACGTAAAGAAATACAAGAACGAAAGTCTTCAATGTAAATGAAAAAAATAAAAGTTGCAGTAGTAGCACCTGTAGCAGGTGAATACAGATACCCTAATAGTGATCTATTACATCCTATGTTGCGCAAAGTAACATCAAAAGCCTTGTATGGCGGAGTAACAGATGGTGCAAGTATATGTCCTATTACAAAAATAGCTAGACAAAATACTTTTGAATACATAAGTCCATTAGATTTTAGATTTATAATACTTGATGATGGAACAATTAGCTTTCATAAAAAAGATACCGGAATCGATCAAGACTGGCATGTTCGAGATAGTGAAGCAGTTAATCATAGTGTTATATACGAAAATGGTACCGTACAAATGATAGCAGGTGACATAATGTTTGCTACTGATACACCGGGCACTAAAGTTATGTTTTGGCCTCATCCTAACAGTCCTATGCCAAATATGATGCTAGGTATGATGGATATTTATAACTGGTTACGAGCATGGCATTATACATTCTTTACTACTCCAAATTCTAATAAAGAGTATGTAATTAAAAAAGGTGATCCATTAGCTATGGTTACATTTATTACTCCTGATATGGAATCAGTTGAGTTAGTTGTAACTGAGCCCACTCCAGAATTAGAAAGACTTGCTAGACGTGAATCAACTAAACTTTATAAAATTAAAGATTGGTTTAAAACATTTACTCTTGCAGGAAAACTAAGACCTACTAAAGTTATTCCAGAAGATGCTAAATCTTATTTTGGTACCTTTAAAGAATAATGTTAGCGCCAGCATTAAGTATTTGAGTAAATACAAATGTTACCACAGCAATGAAAGGTTACAATGCTAAAAGTCAATGATGCTAGCGATCTTAAAGAAGAATATAGAATATTCTTCATGGTCAAAGGTCATCTTGAAGCCAATCCACAAACAGTTATGAGTTGCGCAGAAAGTTACTTCAAACGCCTATGGGCAGATGGAGCAAACGGTGCGCCTCTCTCTGACTACAGCGAACAGTTCGAACGTGCCTGGGAGGAAAAATATGGTCACTTCAAAAATAGCGCAACTTAGCGAAACAGATTTAGATTATTTAGATCAACTACTACACAAAGAATTTTCAAAGCAGTGTAACGACAGCACACAATGGCGTAGCACACACCATCAAAAT